>ENA-UAHN01000603-UAHN01000603.1-human-gut-metagenome-genome-assembly--contig:-NODE-603-length-9920-cov-5.449975_pt1 | contig 9920 bp, 7 predicted proteins | sample MGYA00244409_ERZ654369 | MGnify/ENA primary metagenome ERZ654369 (study PRJEB26926, sample SAMN06165271) | human gut metagenome | biome: ENVO:00009003; feature: ENVO:2100002; material: ENVO:00002003... | reverse complement strand
GAGATTCCTCTACGTCTCGTGGGCTCGGAGATGTGTATAAGAGACAGGCCCATACGGTTCTAAAAGAAAAATTACAAAAACAAAAAACGGTTGGATTACTTTTTTCGTAAATCCAACCGTTAATTTTTTATTTGGTAATCTAAAGTCGTAATCTAAAATCCGAACTTATTCTCTGCCGGCACGAACGCTTGCGGAGGCAAGTATATACACAAAACCGAGGAGAATATCGGTTGCTATGTCGAACACTTCAATCACAAAAACAACCTGTCCGTTGACAACATTAAATATGATGTTAAGCACTCCGATAAGCACAAGCACTACTGCGAGTTTGCCCGAAGTTTTCAACATTTTTTGCATATCCGGCGGTGATGTCTTTTTTGAAACGGCTCTCAGTCCCATTGAACCTACTGCGAGCTTCAGCACCATTGAAACGGTGACAGTCACGATTAGCAGATAGTCGAATACCGATGCCGATCCGCCGTCAAATGACGGGATAATCGTATTAACCAGCTTGTATGCAACCAAAATTCCCGAAAATATAACTCCGAGAAACATTACAACTGCCGTTACTTTGATTTTTTCTTTCATAAGACACACCCCCGTGAAGGTTTAAGTTATCAGCCGATAAGTTCCTTGATTTTTGACTCTGCAAGAGCAGGATCTGCCTTACCTCTGCTGTTCTTCATAACATTTCCGACAAGCGACTTAATCGCCTTTTCCTTGCCGTTCTTATAGTCCTCAACAGCCTTTGGATTGCTCTCAACAGCCTGCTTGCACAAATCGTTGAGTGCGTTTTCGTCAAGACCGCCCATATCGCTTTCACTGATAAATTCAAGAGCACCTTTGCCGCTGTCAAGCATTTTTTCAAGTGTTGCCTTTGCAAGGTTGTTGCGGATTTTACCGCTGTCAAGAAGTTTTACAAGCTCGTTAAGCTGTTCCGGAGTAACCGCAACATCAAAGATTTCCTTATCTGCCTCGGTTTCTGTTCTGCGGAAAATCTGACCGATAATGAAGTTTGAAACTGTCTTTGGTGACTTAACGCCCTCGCAAGCCTTGTCAAAATACTCGCTGATTTTGCGGTACTTTGTAAGAAGCTGTGCATCCTTTTCGGGAATTGCAAGTTCATCAATATATCTTCTGCACTTATCGGCAGGAAGCTCAGGCATTGCAGCCTTGATTTCTTCAACAACATCTTTCGGAACATGGATAGTAACAAGGTCGGGATCACGGAAATAACGGTAATCGTGAGCGTCCTCTTTACTTCTCATTGAAGATGTCGTGTTGGTTGCGTCATCATAACGGAGAGTTTCCTGAACAACACTTCCGCCGTTTTCAATAAGGTCAACCTGTCTTTCAAACTCATACTCCATAGCCTTTGCTATGTTGTTAATTGAGTTCATATTTTTAATTTCGGTTCTTGTACCAAGCTTTTCGCTGCCCTTTGGACGAACCGAAATGTTTACATCGCAACGCATTGAGCCTTCCTGCATCTTACAGTCGGAAATTCCGATGTAACGCATAACCTGCTGAAGCTTTTCAACATACTCTCTTGCCTCGTCAATTGAACGAATGTCAGGCTCTGAAACGATTTCGATAAGAGGAACACCGCCACGATTATAGTCAACATATGTGTCGCCGTGCTGATGAATGAGCTTTCCTGCATCCTCTTCGATGTGAATGTGGTGCAAACGGATTTTTCTGCCGTTTGAAAGCTCAACATAACCGCCTATAATAAGCGGAGCATAAAGCTGGCTGATCTGATAAGCCTTTGAAAGGTCGGGATAGCAGTAGTTCTTTCTGTCCATTTTTGAAATCTCTGCGATTTCACCGTGAACTGCAAGACCTGCACGGATTGCATAGCGAACTACCTCACGGTTAAGCTTTGGAAGTGTTCCCGGCAGACCGATACACACGGGACAGCAATGGCTGTTTGGCGCACCGCCGAATTTTGTAGTACAGCCACAGAAGATTTTTGTCTTTGTGGCAAGCTCAATATGGGTTTCAAAACCCGCAACTAATTCGTAACTCACAGCTTAACACCCCACTTTGTATCCTTAAAGTTTTCAGCAGCAGCCTGCTGATATTTGTATGCCGCATTAAGAATTTCAGCCTCGCCAAAGCTCTTGCCGATAAGCTGCATACCAATCGGCATACCCTTTGCGTTGAATCCGCACGGAACCGAAACACCCGGCAGACCTGCAATATTGACAGGTACAGTGCAGATATCCGTAAGATAGGTTTCAATCGGATCGCTTACAGCGTGTCCCTTTTCAAATGCTGTCATAGGAACTGTCGGAGCAAGGATTACATCGCACTTTTCAAATGCGTTGTTGAATGCCTTAACGATAGTGCCGCGAAGATTCTGAGCCTTTTTGTAATAAGCGTCATAGTAACCTGCGGAAAGCACATAGGTACCGAGGAGGATTCTGCGTTTAACCTCTTCGCCGAATCCCTCCGAACGGGTACGGCAGACCATATCGTGAGTGCCGTTGTAATGCTCGGTTTTGTAACCGAAACGGATACCGTCATATCTGCCGAGGTTTGAAGATGCCTCGGCACAGGCGATGATATAGTAAACAGGAAGGGCAAATTTGAGTTCGGGCAGGTCAAAGTAAACAATCTCTGCGCCCATTGACTTGTAGATATCGGCAGCCTTTAAGACAGCCTCTTTTACATCGTCACGGACACCCTCAAGATATTCCTTTGCAATACCGATTTTCATACCCTTGATGTCATTGTTGAGTTTTGAATAAGTGTCACCGACAAAGCCCTTTGAGGTTGAATCTTTTTCATCTCTCTTTGAAATTGCGTCAAAAACAATTGCAGCGTCCTCAACAGACTTTGTAATCGGTCCAATCTGGTCAAGTGAACTTGCGTATGCGATAAGTCCGTAACGGGAAACCGCACCGTAAGTAGGTTTAAGGCCTACAATACCGCAGAATGATGCCGGCTGACGGATTGATCCGCCTGTATCAGAGCCAAGACCGTAAGCGGCAATGTTTGCGCCTACCGCACTTGCAACACCGCCTGATGAACCGCCTGAAACATAGTTTGAATCAAACGGATTCATTGCACCGCCAAAGTATGATGTTTCGCATGAAGAGCCCATTGCGAACTCGTCCATATTCGTCTTGCCGAGCATAACTGCGTTTTCGCCTGCAAGAGTTTCCCAAACGGTTGCGTTATAAATCGGCTTATAGCCTGTGAGAATTTTTGAACAACAGGTTGTTTCAATTCCCTTTGTTGAAATATTGTCCTTGAGCGTCATCGGAACACCCTCGAGCATACCGATTTCCTCGCCGGAGGCAATTTTTCTGTCAACAGCCTCGGCAGTTTTCAGAGCCTCCTCGCCTGTTACATTAACATATGCGTTAAGCTCGCCGTCAGCCTTTTCGATTTCATCAAGATAGCTTTTTGTAAGCTCGGTACATGAACACTCTTTTGACACAAGCATTTTATGAATTTTTTCAATAGAACCCATTTTTACACCGCCTTACTCTCTGTTTCTTACAAGGAAGTGATCCTCTGCCTGCTCGGGAGCATTTGAAAGAATCTCCTTTGTATCGTAGGACTCAACAACCTCATCCTCACGAAAAACATTTGACAGATTGTTAATATCGTCAAACTCCTCGCCGTCTGTCGGAGCGTTATTGATTGTGTCGGCAAAATCTATGATTTCCTGCATTGACTTTGTAAGGCCGTCAAGCTCCTCTTCGGGAACAAAAAGCTTTGAAAGCAACGCAATGTTTTCAACATCTTCTCTTGTTACCATAAAAACCGTCCTTTTTAAAGAAAATAGGGCAAGTCATATAATATATAACTCGCCCTTTGAGTTTGAATATATGACTGCAAATGCAGTTTTTATCTTAATTTAATATGAACCTCACGGAGCTGCTGTTCTGTTACCTCACCCGGTGAACCGAGGAGAAGATCCTGAGCATTGGAGTTCATCGGGAATGCAATAACTTCTCTGATGTTTTCTTCCTCTGTAAGGAGCATGATCATACGGTCAACACCCGGAGCCATACCTGCGTGCGGCGGAGCACCGTACTGGAACGCATTGTAGAGTGCAGAGAACTTAGCCTTGAGGTCATCCTCGCTGTAGCCGGCAAGCTCGAACGCTTTCTTCATAATTTCAATATCGTGGTTACGAACAGCGCCTGATGAAAGCTCAACACCGTTGCAAACGATATCGTACTGATAAGCAAGAACCTCTTCGGGATCCTTGTTAAGAAGGCTGTCCAGACCGCCCTGCGGCATTGAGAAAGGATTGTGTGTGAAGATAATTTGATTTGTTTCTTCATCTCTCTCAAACATCGGGAAGTCAACGATAAAGCACATTTCAAAACGGCTTGTATCGATAAGGTCAAGACGCTTTGCAACCTCTGTTCTGATCTGACCCGCAAGCTTTGGAGCTTCCTGAGCAGTATCGGCGATAAAGTAGATTACATCGCCTGCTTTTGAACCGTTACGGCTGATAAGTTCTTCACGGTCGCCCTCTTTAAGGAACTTGTCAATCGGACCGTCAAATGTGAGGTCATCTCTAACCTTAACATAGCCAAGACCCTTCATGCCGATTGAAAGAGCGAACTCCTCCATCTTCTTGAACCATTTCTTTGACTGACCTGCGGCGTTCGGAACATTGATTGAACGAACTGTCTTTTTGCGGAACGGAGCAAAGTCTGTTTCCTCAAACATATCGCTGATTTCAACAATTACGAGCGGATTGCGAAGGTCAGGCTTGTCTGTACCGTACTTGAGCATACTCTCGGCATACGGAATACGGGCAAACGGAGGCTTTGAAACCTCTTTATTTGAAAACTTCTTGAATGTTTCGTAAAGAACCTCTTCAGCAACAGCAAATACATCTTCCTGTGTTGCAAAAGCCATTTCAAAATCAAGCTGATAGAACTCACCCGGTGAACGGTCTGCACGGGCGTCCTCATCACGGAAGCAAGGTGCAATCTGGAAATACCTGTCAAAGCCTGACACCATAAGGAGCTGTTTAAAAATCTGAGGAGCCTGTGGGAGAGCATAGAATCTGCCCTTGTGCTTTCTGCTCGGGATAAGGTAGTCACGAGCGCCCTCCGGAGATGAAGTTGAAAGGATAGGAGTCTGAATCTCCATAAAGCCCATTTCGTTCATCTTGTTGCGCAGAAATGTGATAATCTGCGAACGAATCATAATATTATTGTGAACCTTCGGGTTACGGAGGTCAAGAAAACGATATTTAAGTCTTACTTCTTCATTGGTATTTGTAGAGGTTGCAACCTCAAACGGAAGAACATTCTTACACTTGCCGAGAACCTTGATGTCCTCCGTGTGAACTTCAACGAAACCTGTTGCAATCTTCTTGTTAATTGTTTCTTCGTCACGCTTAACAACAGTACCGCTGAGAGTTACTGTACATTCCTTGTTGATATCCTTAAGAAGTTCATCGTTGTGAACAACAACCTGAAGCACACCGTACTGATCACGGATATCGAGGAACATTACACCGCCGTGGTCACGGATATTTTCAACCCAGCCCGCAACTCTGACCTGCTGTCCGATATTTTCTTCTCTTAACTCACCGCAGGTGACTGTGCGGTATTCATTAGCTTTTATCATTACTGTAACTATCCTTTCACAGATATTTTGCCTGTCAGCCTATTTATTTAGCCTATTCTTCTGTATTATAACACAATTGCTGTATTCAATCAATATTTTACAAAAGATTTTTTAAGCATACGGCAAAATATTCCGTTATTCAACGCTTTTAAGACTTTCAACCATATTAACGGCTTTAATCTTAAAGCTCATAACCGCATTTACAAGAATTGAAAACAGGAATGTCAGCCCTGCCGCATAGAGGTATGAAGTGAAATAAATATCTCTTCCGAACATAATGTTGTCAACCTCAACCGTCTGAATGATGAAACCTGTCAAAAGGTTTCCGAGGAACAGACCTACGAAAATTCCGAGGAGAGTCAAAATTATGTTCTCTTTGTAAATGAAAGATGAAGTTTCACGGTTGTAGAATCCGAGAACCTTAAAGGTTGCAATTTCACGGACACGCTCGGCAATGTTGATATTAGTCAGGTTGTAGAGTACAACAAAGGCAAGTGCCGCTGCGCAGATTATCATAACCGTAACAACCATATCAAGAGAGTTGAGCATATTTCGGAATTCGTTCAAGCTTGATGCAATGTAGCTTACCGCCGCAATTTTATCATCGGATAAAACCTGTGAACCGAATTTGTCGCAGGCGGAATCCGAGGTATCTTTGAGTGCGACATCAGCCATATTATAGGTGCAGTCACTGCCGAACAAGCTCTTATAGGCGGTTGGCGTCATATAGACAAAATTGTAAAGGTACTGTTCAAAAATTCCGCTGACCTTGACCTCTGCCTTTTTGCCGTCAACATTCAGTGTGATTTTGTCGCCCGTTTTTATTCCAAGCTCACTGCACATTTTTTCACTGAGCATTACTCCGCTGTCCGAAAGCTTGAGTTCTTCTTTGCCCTTTCTTGTATGCAGAGAAACAATTTCGTCAAACTTTTCGGGATTCTGCGGTACAACAAGATTTGTGTCGCTGTCCTTAATCTTATTACCGTGTGTTACCGTGCATTCCTGCTGTGAAACAAGCATTGAGTGTTTGACATTGCTGTTTTTATCAAGTGTATCTGTCAAAAACGAAAGATTGTCGGCACTTCCGCTGTCTTTCGGAACAACAACGGCGTCGTATTTATAGATTGTTTCAAACTGATCGTGTGTCATCGGTTCAAAGCTGTTGAGCAAACCGAATGCTGCAACAATCAGAGCCGTACAGCCTGCCACACCGATAACAGTCATACAAAGTCTTACCTTGTATCTGAACAGATTTCTTGCGGTCAGCTTTGAGTTAAAGCTCATATGTGACCACAACGGTTTTATGCGTTCAAGCAAAATTCTCTTGCCCGCCTTTGGTGCTTTCGGCCGCATAACAGCCGCAGGCTTTTCGTGCAGAGATTTAGCACACACTACAACCGACACAACAACCGTGCAGACAACTGCGGCAACAATTCCGAAAATTATGCTTGTATAGTCTGGTATCAGCGTTATATCGCCGATGTAGTACATAATTTTGTAAGCATCATAAATTACAAACGGCAAGGTGAAAATGCCGATTAAAATACCGATTACACTTCCGATAACAGCCGCAAGCAATGAGTAGATTACAAACTTCATTACAATGCTTGTGTTGCTGTAGCCGAGTGCTTTCAGCGTTCCGATTTCGGTACGCTTTTCCTCAATAAGTCTTGTCATTGTGGTTACGCAGACAAGCACCGCTACGAGCAGGAAGAATACTGGAAATACCGTTGCAACAGCCCCGAGTCTGTCTGCATTTGACGAAAATGTTGAGTAACCCGGGTTGTCGCTTCTGTCGAAGACATACCACTTTGGTTCTGTAAGAGAATTAATTTCTTCCTCTGCATCTTTGATTTTATCCTCTGCCTTTTTGAATTCTTCATCGGCTTTTTTAACACCGTCATCGTATTCTGTCTGTGCATCGGAGAGTTTTTTCTCGCCATTTTTCTTTTCCTCGGCAAGCTTTGCAACACCGCTGTCATACTCGCTCTGAGCGTCATTCAGCTTGCTTTCTGCCGAATCAAGCTGTGCCTGACCGTCTGCCGACTGTTGTGCAAGTTCTGCTTTTGCGGCATCAAGCTGTGTTCTTCCGCTTGAAATCTGTGAATATGCGTAGTCAAGCTGAGCCTGTCCCTCACTTTTTTTCTGTTCAAAAAGTGCCTTGCTTTCGGAAAGTCGGCTTTCGCTTTCTTCAAGCTGTGCCTTTGCGGAATCGTATGTTGCGTTGAGTTCATCAAGCGTCTGCTGAGCCTGTTCAAGCTGTGCGTTCAAAACAGCAAGCGTTTCTTCATCGGTTGTCTGACTGATTTGATACTGCAAAGCGGAAACGGCATCCTCAGCCTGACTTATTCCTGCCAAAAGCTGGGGTTCCTGTTCGGTTTGAAATGTATCCTTTGCCGACTGCAGCTGATATTCCGCATTTTCTATTTCAGCCTGTGATTTTGAAATTTCTTTATCAAATTCTGCTTTTGAAGAACTATATTGTTTTTCGGCAGAATTAAGCTGACTTTCCTTTTCGGCAATCTGAGCCTGTGCATCGGCAATTTTTGTGTTGTATTCATTGCGTGAATTTTCAAGCTGTGTCCTGCCGTCCTCAATCTGCTGTTTTGCCGAATCAAGTTTTTTCTGTGCATCATCGGTCTTGGTTTTCAGCTCTTTTTTGCCGTCATCAATCGCCGTCTTTGCATCGGCAAGCTTCTTTTCGGTTTTTTCTTTATTGTCCGAATACTCCTGTTTTGCATCTGCAAGGTCGCTCTTAGCCTTGTCGATAACCTCGACCGTAAAGCTGTTACTCCTGTTCTCTCCCACCTTTTCAAAATCGGCGGCTTTATCCTCTATGGCATTATCATAATCGTCCGTGTATGCCAGGAATTTATCCGAAATATCGGTTTTTACATAAAGCTCCGTGTAGCGTTCAAAGGCAAAATCTTCGGGGCAAATGTAGAAATAATCCGAGATTTTTCCGTTGCCGACCGTCGTAGTTCCTCGCTGATATGCTATGTAAAGAGGTGACTGCACAAGACCAACCACAGTGTATTCGAGGGTTTTAAGTTCGGTTGAAGTATCTGTATCGCCCGTCTGTTTTGCAAATCTGATTTTGTCACCGATTTTATAACCCTCTGCCGTGAACGAGCTTGAATCGGCTGCAATTTCACCCGACTTTTCGGGAAGTCTGCCTTCCGTCAAAACAAGCTTGTTCTGAACGGAATTATCACCGTATTTTTCGGGAAGCGCAATGACTCTCATAGTCCTGCCGCCGCTGTCGGCATCGGTCTGAACATCGCAGAAATATGACGGCATAACAGAGGTTACTCCGTCTGTATTTTTTACCGCCTTAATGTCGTCCTCATCAAATCCGACCGTTGACACAAGTCGGTAATCCATAAGCTCCTGCTCGTCCGTGTAGGTTCTTGCAAGATTGTACATTGACGGAACAGTTGCCTTTATTCCTGCGAAAAATCCCACTCCGAGGGCAATAATCGCCATAATTGAGATGAATCTTGCTTTTGTATTTTTAATTTCTCTGAATGTGTTTTTTATCAAGGATTTAGTCATTGTGACACCTCCTTTTCATTTTTTACCACTCAATTTCTTCAACATTTTTCGGATTTTCATTGTAAATATCTTCAACAATTTTTCCGCTTTTCATTCTTATAATGTGATCCGCCATCGGTGTTATTGCTCCGTTGTGAGTGATGAGAACAACGGTCATTTTGTCTTTACGGCAGGTTTCCTGCAACAATTTCAGAATCTGTCTGCCTGTGTTGTAGTCAAGCGCACCTGTCGGTTCGTCACAAAGCAAAAGCTTCGGTCTTTTGGCAAGTGCTCTTGCGATTGAAACTCTCTGCTGTTCACCGCCCGAAAGCTGTGCAGGGAAGTTGTTTGCCCTTTCAAGCAAGCCCACGCTGTCAAGAGCAGTTTCGCTGTCAAGAGGATTACTGCAAATCTGAGCGGCAAGCTCAACATTTTCCTTTGCCGTTAGGTTATGAACAAGGTTGTAAAACTGGAACACAAAGCCTATGTCATGCCGTCTGTACTCAATAAGCTGTTTGTCCTTAAATTTGCTTATATCCTTTCCGCCGACAATGATTTCGCCCTCGGAACAGCTGTCCATTCCGCCGAGAATATTCAGAACGGTTGTTTTGCCTGCACCGGACGCACCGACTACAATTGCAAACTCGCCCTCCTCAACCTTGAACGAAATGCCGTCAACCGCATTGATGACAATCTCACCCGTTTTGTATCTTTTGTAAACATTATTAACTGTCTCTTATACACATCTCCGAGCCCACGAGACGTAGAGGAATCTC
>ENA-UAHN01000601-UAHN01000601.1-human-gut-metagenome-genome-assembly--contig:-NODE-601-length-9928-cov-4.784260_pt1 | contig 9928 bp, 3 predicted proteins | sample MGYA00244409_ERZ654369 | MGnify/ENA primary metagenome ERZ654369 (study PRJEB26926, sample SAMN06165271) | human gut metagenome | biome: ENVO:00009003; feature: ENVO:2100002; material: ENVO:00002003... | reverse complement strand
CGGTAAAAACGGCATTGACGGCAAAGACGGTACTGACGGAAAAAACGGCATTGACGGCAAAAACGGTCTTGACGGCAAAGACGGCACTGACGGAAAGAACGGTCTTGACGGTAAAAACGGCGTTGACGGAATAAACGGCACTGACGGTAAAGACGGTACTGACGGCAAAGACGGTGCTGACGGCAAAGACGGTACTAACGGAATAAACGGTCTTGACGGAAAAGACGGTACTGACGGAAAAGACGGTACTGACGGAAAAGACGGTACTGACGGTAAAGACGGCATTGACGGCAAAAACATAGAGGTACAAAGAACAACAGAATATATACAGTGGCGCTATGAGGGAGAAGACTGGCAAAACCTTGTTGCCATTTCCGATATAAAAGGACCCACAGGGCAGAACGGTAAAGACGGAGCAAACGGAAAAACACCGGAGTTCCGTGTAAATGAAAACAATCTTCAATGGCGTTATGTCAACGATGAAATATGGTTAAATCTTTACGATCTTTCAAATTTGAAAGGTCTTGACGGAAAAGACGGAATCGACGGAAAGAACGGTGTCGATGGTATTGACGGCAAAAACGGTGATACGCCGTTCATCGGTGAAAACGGCAACTGGTGGCTCGGAGTGACCGACATTGGCGTAAAAGCCGCAGGCGTTGACGGTGAAAAAGGCGACAAGGGAGATAAAGGAGATGCCGGAGAGAACGGTAAAGACGGAACAAACGGAAAAGCACCTGAGTTCCGTGTAAATGAAAATAACCTACAGTGGCGTTATGTCGGCGATGAAATGTGGCTTAACCTTTACGATCTTTCAATTTTGAAAGGTCTTGACGGCGCAGACGGTAAGGATGGTATAAACGGCAAAGACGGTGTTGACGGTAAAGATGGTGTTGACGGCAAAGACGGTGCTGATGGTAAGGACGGAGCAAACGGACAAAACGGCACTGACGGCAAAGACGGCAACACCCCGTTCATCGGTGAAAACGGCAACTGGTGGATTGGAACGACCGATACGGGAGTGAAAGCCACAGGAGTTGACGGTGAAAAAGGAGACAAAGGAGACATCGGTGAAAAAGGCGAAAAGGGTGACAAAGGAGATAAAGGCGACAAAGGTGACGCAGGTCAGAACGGCAGCTGTTCGGGATATTTTTACGGAGAGGCAAACGCTCCGAGGACAGTACTGAATAACAGCCGTGTCAATATTTCTGTCTACGAAAAAATAAACAAGGGCGGCTTGATTTCATCCTACAGGAATAATATTACCCTCAAAAAAGGACATATTTACAATGTCTGCTTAAGCGGTTCTCTCGAAGTTGGTTCAAACGAATTTAACAACAGCGGCAATTACTCTATTCAGATGACAGACGGTTATGATGACGATCTGTGTAGGGAGCTTACACGAATAAAAAGGGACGGGGCAAAAATACCGTATACAAATGATCAACATTCCTTTAATTTCAACAGAATGTATGATGCGTCAAATAAAGACATTACATTGCAGTTGTGGTTTGAAAATTCGGCATACAATACTTATCTCGGTGGCTTTAGAGGTACTATTACAATAACTGCTCTTGATTAAATTTATATAACGGAGGTGGCGAAAAATGAAAAAACGAATACTCAGTATCCTGCTCACAATTTGTATGCTGTTCTGCCTTACGCCGATAAGCGTATTTGCCGAGGAGGTTGGGGCATGGGGCTCTGCTGCGATAAAGCTTGGCGCAGACGCACTGAATAAAACTGTAAACACAGAGATCGCACCGACTGTGTATTTCGGACAAAACCATGAAAATAATCCCGCTGCATGGCGAGTTATCGGTTATGACGGAAACGGTGTTACAAGCGCACAAGGGGATATTACCCTGCTTGCGGCATATAATATGGGTTGGTCAAAGTTTGGCTCGAGTGCTGCTTATGCAGACAGCGATTTGAAAACCGCAATAGACGCGCTTGCAGAAAAGCTGACATCGAAAGAAACTGATGCAGTTCAAAAACAGACGCTTGCAAGCGGAAGTTACAACAGAGAAAATACCGACTGTGTATCTGGCACACAAGTGAATAACGCTGTATTCTGGCCGCTTTCCACAGCGGAAGCGTCTGCGGTAAATAATGATCTGCGAATTGCGGATAGAGAACATCAATATTGGGCATCAAGCTATTGGTGGTTGCGCTCCCCAGGCGCAAAGAATCGCGATGTTGCCTCTGTGGACGGTTTTGCTAATATCGACCACGATGGGATAGATATCAGCAATATATGGGGTGTTCGTCCCGCTTTTAAATTAAATCTGAACTCTGTCCTTTTTGCATCTGCCGCCGTGGGCGGAAAGCCCGACGGAGGGCTGACCCCGATTCCCGAATACAGCGGAAACGAGTGGAAACTGACGCTTTTAGATAGTAGCCGCAGTTTTGCCGTAACGGAAAAAGCTGTCAGCGCCGCTCCCGACGATACCGTTACGCTGAATTACAAATGGGCGACCACAGGGATAAATGAATATATTTCTGTCATCCTGGCGGATAACAACGGCGCACAGTATTACGGCAGAGTAGCACAGCCTACTGCCGAAAGCGGAACGGTTGAAATCAAAATCCCGTCTGACATTGCACCGGGCGACTATACCCTGAAGGTCTTCAATGAACAGTATAACGGTGACTGCAAGACCGACCTTGCAAGTGCTTTTGCTGATGTCACGCTGACGGTGGAAAGTCAGACTGACGAGCAGTTCACCCTCGCCCCCGGCGGCAGATACTATTTTGACCTGTCGGCGATGAATATTCCCGGAACGGTAAACAGCAATCTACCGGACAGCACCCTGCATTATGTGCCTTTTACCTATGTGGGTACGGTCAACGCTTATAGGCTCACATCGGAAACGGCAACCACCGAGGAGTATGCTCAGAAGAATAAATATCCCCACAGCCTGTTTGTGGCGGACTATGCCGTAACGCATACGGTAAGCTGGGATAACCTGAATACCGCAGGTCTGATTTTCGGCAAGGACTATGCCGCAGGCGGCGTGGACTATACGCTGCGTGCGCCGTCTGTGGGAAGTAGTTATACAGGCTCAGGTGATTCAGAACGCGGCACGCCCAAAAGCAACGAATGGGATAAGATACTGGATAAGGACGACGGATATATCAAAAACTGGAGGGAGATGCTTTCGTGTGGACAAGATACTACTATAAGAATTTCGGCGTCGTTCCGTGCGGTTCGCGGGTGGAAACGTTCGGCCCGTTTCTGGACCAGCTACAATACTTCTTACTCGACCTTCGGCTTCCGCCCCGTCCTTGAAGTCCTGAACCCTGACACACTGAGCTCTGACGGGCTGAAGGTCGTTACCCTTGACCTTGGCGGCGGAACGCTGGGTAATAGCTCCGAGGATATTCAAATCATCGTGAAAAACGGCAGTACATTTACCGCTCCCGCATCCGATGGTCTGACCCGCCCGGACGGAAATACAGGCAGCTACTTCATGTGGCTCGGAAGCAACGGTAAGCTCTACGCGCCCGGTGCCAGTGTTCCGGCTGATGTGACGGAACTGACGGTGCAGTGGACAGCACCGACCTACGCCGTAACCTTGAATACGAACGGCGGCACGATCAACAACGGCAATGTCACCGGATACACCTACGGCGTGGGTGCAACACTCCCGGCGGCGGACGATATGACCTATACAGGCCACACGTTCAAGGGCTGGTATGACAACGAAAATCTGACCGGCTCTCCTGTTACGGCAATCGGCGGTGCAGAAACAGGTAATAAAGAGTATTGGGCGAAGTGGGAAATCAATCAATATACCGTCACAGTCAAGCCCGAAAACGGCAAAGCGGATATTATCATAACGCAGGATTACGGCACACCGATTACCGCTCCGACCCTGACAAGAGAGGGTTATACCTTTAAGGGGTGGGATAAGGAAATCCCCGAAACCATGCCGGCGGAGAATATAACGGTTAAAGCACAATGGGAAATCAATCAGTACACGATAACCTTTGATACCAACGGCGGAAGTGAGATTGCACCCATTACACAGGATTACGGTACGGAAATTACCGCCCCTGACAATCCTACAAGAAAAGGTTATACCTTTAAGGGGTGGGATAAGGAAATCCCCGAAACCATGCCTGCCGAAAACATTACAATCACGGCACGGTGGAAAGATACCGAAAAGCCGACGGGCGAAATTATCATAGGCACAAATAAATGGAATAAATTCTTAAACGAGCTTACCTTTGGCATATTCTTTAAGGATACACAGGAGGTAACTATAAATGCCGTAGATAACAGCGGAGTTGTGTTTGTATCCTATTTGGTAACTGATAAGGAGCTTTCCGAGGCTGAACTGAACTCTCTTGTATTCCGTGCATATGAAGAACCGTTTTGCATAGACCCCAACGGAGAATATATTATTTATGTAATGCTTGTTGATGAAAATATTAACATAACATACCTTCGCTCCGACCGTATAACGCTTGATAATATTCAGCCTGTAATCAGCGGTATTGAGAACGGCAAGACCTATTGTGAGGCACAAACCGTTACTGTTGATGAGAAGTATGTTGATACCGTTACCGTAAACGGTACGGTGGTTACGCTTGATGCAGACGGAGGTTTTGTTCTCCCACCGACAAACGGTGAGCAGAAGATAGTTGTCACCGACAAATCGGGCAATAATGCAGAGATGACCGTAACAGTCAACAACGGTCATACCTTTGGCGAATGGGTATCTGACAATGACGGTAAGCATACCCGAAAATGTATCGTGGACGGATGCGATGCTTTTGAAACCGAAAATTGCTCAGGCGGCAATGCCACCTGTACCGAAAAGGCGGTATGTGATGTCTGCGGTAAAGCTTACGGAGAAGTTGACGGAACAAACCACGAGGGCGGTGTACAGGAGTGGACGACAAGAACCGCTTTTAATCACGAACAAAAATGGAACTGCTGTGGTGCTGTGATTGTGGCAAGTGAAGCACATGAGTGGAAAGACGGAGTGTGCCGAGAATGCGGATATGTATGTCTGCATAATGACGCAGATAAAGACCATATCTGCGATTATTGCAAAAAGACAATCTCTGAGCATGTAGATAAGGATAAAAACCATATCTGCGACTACTGCGAAAAGACAATCTCTGCTCATAAAGATGCGCCAACCAAAGAAATCAAAAAGGCTGACACCGTAACGGCTAAATTGCCCGATGATTCAAAGTCCCCTCAGACAGGCGACAACAGCAACCTTATTTTGTGGATTGCATTGCTGATTATCAGCGGCGGCGTTATGAAAGGAGTAACGGCATTCGGTAAGAGTAAAAAACATTCTGCCAAAATTAAAGATAAGTAATATTTTCCGCTCTGTCATGGAAATATAGTGAATACGGCACAGTAGGTATAGAAACCGCTGTGCCGTATTTCTTTCAGAATGACTGCTTTTGAAAAACAGGCACTTTCTCGGTCATCATACGATAAGCAAAGACAAAGAATAAATGCAAAATCCGGAATTTAATGCCAATACTTCCAAAAATCGGCAGACAAGTTTGTCAATAAGTTCGTATAGTTGCATTTGTTTTTATTTATGATACAATTAAAAGCAACAAACTTAACAGATTCTTATGCAGGTAAAATTCGGAAAATATGCCGATAGCCTTGTACGGAAAAGTAAAATTGTTTCAAATTGCTATTGCACTTTTGTGATTTTTTCTTATATCTCTTTTATAATAAATCAAAATGTGATACAATATGACTGATAATCTGAAAACGGAGTTGATTAAATGAATTTCATCAACAGAAATGAAATTGCAAACGGTGTTTACTTTACAAACATTAAGGACAGCCGTTTTAAAACTATGAAAATCAGCGTGAATATTGTTGTTCCGCTTTCTGTCGAAACAGCGTCGGAGAATGCGCTTGTGGGCGGATTGCTTGTTCGTTCATGCAAAAAATATCCCGATTTTACTGTTCTCAGCAAAAAACTCAGTTCACTTTACGGTGCAGACCTCACTTCATCGCTTTTAAAACACGGTGAAAGCCAGGTAATTAAAATTTCCGTATCAGGTCTTGATGACAGATATTCTCTTGATGATGTCAGCATTGCCAAAGAACTTTCGGAGCTTTTGTGCAGCGTAATTTTTGAGCCGAATGTCAAGAACAACGCTTTTATTGAAAGTGAACTTGAACAGGAACGCAGACAGTTGCTTGATGTGATTGATTCGGAATTCAACGAAAAGCGAATCTATGCAATGGGACAGCTTATAAAGCATATGTGCAAGGATGAGGTTTTCGGAATCAAGCGTTACGGTACAGCCGAAAAAATCAAGGCAGCAACTGCCGAATCACTCTGCAAGGCATGGCAGAATCTTCTCAAAACCGCAAAATTTGAGATTCTCTATATAGGCGACAGCCCTGCCGATAAGGCGAAGGAGGTTTTTGCGAAAGCCTTTGCAAATATCGAAAGAAATGTTGTGACTCCATCTACTGATGTTGTTAAGAATGTTTCAAAAGAAAAACATATTACAGAGGAAATGGAGCTTTCACAGTCAAAGCTTGTTATGGGATTCAGAACACAGATTTCCGCAGGTGATGAAGAGGCGGTTGCCGAAAGACTTATGTGTGCTGTTCTCGGCGGTACTGCAAGCTCAAAACTCTTTAACAATGTTCGTGAAAAGCAGAGCCTTTGCTATTACTGCTCGTCCTCCTATGATTCAATCAAGGGCATAATGTACATCAACAGCGGTGTTGAGGGCGAAAATCTTGAAAAAGCCGAAAAAGCTATTCTCAAAGAAATTGAGGACATGAAGAACGGCAAAATTACAGATTTTGAAATTGAGGCAACAAAGCTTGCTGTTGTTAATTCATTCAAGTCAAGCAGCGACAGCGTAAGCGGTATTGAAAACTGGTACACAGGAAGAATCTTTAACGGCGACCTTGAAACTGTTGAAGAAGTTTCCGCTGAGGTTAATGCCGTTACAAAAGAGCAGATTGTAAATGCCGCAAACAAGCTCTTGCTCGATACGGTTTATGTTCTCAAAAATAAGTAAGGGAGGCGGACAGAATGAATATTACAGAAATTAAATCGGAAATTGCAGGCGACAGCTATTATAAAGTTGAACATCCATCGGGACTTACAATTTTTGTTTATCCAAAAGAGGGTTACACTTCTTCATATGCAATTTTCGGAACACGCTACGGCAGTATCAACACAAAGTTTTCCGTTAACGGCGGCGATATAATTACAGTTCCCGACGGTATCGCCCATTACCTTGAACACAAGCTTTTTGAAAGTGAAGAAGGCGATGCGTTTGTAAGATACGCAAAAACAGGTGCAAATGCAAACGCATATACAAGCTTTGAAAAAACCTGCTATCTTTTCTCATGTACGGACAAGTTTGATGAAAGTCTTGAAATTCTTCTCGATTTTGTTCAGGATCCCTACTTTACGGCTCAGACAGTTGCAAAGGAACAGGGCATTATCGGTCAGGAAATCAAAATGTACGACGACTCTCCCGATTGGCGAGTAATGTTCAATATGCTTGAGGGTATGTACCACAATCACCCTGTAAAAATTGATATTGCAGGTACGGTTGAAACAATTGCAGAAATTACAGCCGAAAAGCTTTATGAAGTTTACAATGTGTTCTACAACCTCAATAATATGATTCTCTGCGTTGCGGGTAATGTAACGGTTGACGGTGTGCTTAAAGTTGCCGACAAAATGCTCAAGCCTTGTGAGAAAAAGGAAATCAAAAACTATTTTGAAACAGAGCCTTATGAAATCAAAGAACCTTATGTTGAGCAGACTTTCCCTGTTTCAATGCCTTTGTTCAATCTCGGCTTCAAAGAGAAAGCAGACAAGCCTCTTAACGAAAAGCAGCTTGCATGCACAGATATTCTTCTTTCGGCACTTGCATCAAACACGAGCATGCTCTACAGAAATCTTATGGATTCAAACCTTATCAATTCAAGCTTTTCTTATGAACTCTTTGAAGGTCCGGGTTATTGTTCGGTAATCTTCGGCGGTGAATCAAGAGCGCCGAAACAGGCTGCTGAGATGATTAAGCAGTATATCTCGGATATTAAGAAAAACGGTATTGACAAAGAGGACTTTGAAATTGCAAGAAAGTCTGTTTACGGTGATTCGGTTTCATCGCTCAACTCAGTAAGTGCAATTTCAAATTCAATCATCGACTACGCAATGCAGGGCAACGAAATTTTTGCCTACATTGATGCGGTTGCAAATGCAAAGCTTGAGGATATCAACGCAAGGCTTGCCGAGATGCTCGATGTTTACAACTGTACTTTGTCTGTTGTAAAACAGCCTGATGAGGTGTAATTATGCCGTATCATGTGCAGTTTCCCGGATTTGGCTGGGAATTTGATATTAACCCGATTGCATTTTCAATCGGTGATTACAAGGTCTATTGGTACGGAATAATCATCGCCTGCGGACTTTTGCTTGCCGTACTTTATGCGTGGAAAAGCGCTCCCCGTTACAAGGTTGACGGTTCAAAGCTTATCAACTGTGTTTTTGCAGGAATGATAACGGGAATTATCGGTGCAAGACTGTACTTCTGTTTCTTCAAATGGGATTATTACGGACAGAACCCGATTGAAATTCTCTATATCAACAACGGCGGACTTGCTATTTACGGCGGAATAATCGGTGCGTTGCTCGGCGGTCTGACTGTTGCCAAAATACAGAAAATGGAAATTATGCCTGTTCTTGACATTGCAATGGTCGGTTTCCTTATCGGACAGGGAATAGGCAGATGGGGCAATTTTATGAATCAGGAGGCATACGGCTCTCCTACGGATTTGCCCTGGAGAATGATGAGCGAGGGAACAGACAACATAGGAGTTCACCCGTGTTTCTTCTATGAATCAATGTGGTGTTTGCTCGGATTTGTACTTCTCCATTTCTACGGAAAATATAAGCAGAAATATTCGGGACAGATTTTCTTTATGTACCTTGTGTGGTACGGATTTGAAAGAACAGTTGTTGAAGGACTGAGAACAGACAGCCTTTATCTTCCGTTCCAAGTTTTCGGAGCAGACATAAGGGTGTCACAGGTTCTTTCGGCAGTAATTTTTATAACAGGTATTGTATTCTTAATTATAAACAGAAAAAAGGAGGATTCTTTCTATGCAGATTATCGACGGAAAAAAGGTATCGGCACAGGTAAAGGAAGAGGTAAAGAGGCAGACGCTTGAGTTAAAGGAAACTCACAAAATAACCCCCGGTCTTGCGGTAGTAATCGTAGGTGACGATCCGGCGTCAAGAGTATATGTAAACAACAAGAAAAAGGCTTGTGAATTTGTAGGCTTTAAGTCTGAGGAGTATGCACTCCCGGCAGAAACAACACAGGAAGAACTTTTAAACCTTGTTGAAACTCTCAACAATAAGAAGGATATCAACGGTATTCTTGTTCAGCTTCCGTTGCCGAAACACCTTGATGACAAGGCTGTTATTGAGGCAATCAGCCCGCTTAAAGATGTTGACGCATTCCATGCCGTAAATGTCGGCAAAATTATGCTCGGCGAGTATGATTTTCTTCCATGCACGCCTGCAGGCGTAATGGAGATGCTCCATTCCTACAACATTGAAGTAAGCGGTAAAAACTGCGTTGTAATCGGCAGAAGTAATATCGTAGGCAAGCCTATGGCAATGCTTTTGCTCCACGAAAACGGCACGGTAACAATCTGTCACAGCAGAACAAAGAATCTTGCTGAAATCTGTTCACAGGCAGATATACTCGTAGCCGCAGTCGGCAGACCGAAGTTTGTTACTGCCGATATGGTAAAAGAGGGTGCGGTTGTGATTGATGTCGGTATGGACAGGGATGAAAACGGCAAACTCTGCGGTGATGTTGATTTTGAAAATGTCAAGGATAAATGCTCGTTTATCACACCTGTACCGGGCGGTGTAGGTCCTAT
>ENA-UAHN01000587-UAHN01000587.1-human-gut-metagenome-genome-assembly--contig:-NODE-587-length-10077-cov-3.655658_pt1 | contig 10077 bp, 6 predicted proteins | sample MGYA00244409_ERZ654369 | MGnify/ENA primary metagenome ERZ654369 (study PRJEB26926, sample SAMN06165271) | human gut metagenome | biome: ENVO:00009003; feature: ENVO:2100002; material: ENVO:00002003... | reverse complement strand
TAATTTTTTTAAAATTAGGGGTTGATTTTTAAAAGAATATAGAGTATGTTATATTCAACAATTAAATGATACGAAATGGACAAAGGTGTTCTCAAGAAAGAGGACACCTTTCTCTTTTTTTGAGGATACGTTAAGGATTCATTTTAATCAGGAAAAGGAGTAGTAATTATGATGAACAAAATTTCAGCCGTATTTGGCTCACACGTATTCTCAGATCAGGTCATGAGAGAGAGACTTCCAAAAGCAGTTTACAAGTCACTCAAGGCGACTATTGACAAGGGCGAGCCTCTCGATACATCAATCGCAGATTCAGTTGCAGCAGCCATGAAGGAATGGGCAATGGAGCTTGGTGCAACACATTATACACATTGGTTCCAGCCACTTACAGAGACAACAGCAGAGAAGCACGACTCATTCGTAAGCACAGTCGGTGATGGCGGCGTTATCCTTCAGTTCACAGGCAAGGAGCTCATCAAGTCAGAGCCGGATGCTTCATCATTCCCTTCAGGCGGTCTTCGTGAGACATGTGCTGCAAGAGGATATACAGCATGGGATTGTACATCACCAGCATTTGTAAAGACAACAGATGAGGGAACATGCATCCTTTGCATACCTGCAGCGTTCACATCATATACAGGAGAGTCACTTGATTACAAGACACCTCTTCTTCGTTCAATGGATGCCATCAGCAAGGAAGCCCTTAAGGCTCTTACAATGTTCGGCAACACAACAGCCAAGAAGGTTACTTCATCAGTTGGTCCTGAGCAGGAGTACTTCCTGATAGATAAGAAGAAATTTGCAAAGAGAACAGATCTTAAGCTCTGTGGACGTACACTTTTCGGAGCAATGCCTCCAAAGGGACAGGAGCTTGATGATCAGTATTTCGCAGCGATCAAGGATAAGATCGCATCATACATGACAGAGTTGAACGAGGAGCTGTGGAAGTATGGCATCCTTGCAAAGACACAGCACAATGAGGTTGCTCCTGCACAGCATGAGCTTGCTCCAATCTTCTCGACAACCAACATCGCCACAGATCAGAACCATCTGGTTATGGCAACCATGAAGAAGATCGCTGCAAAGCATGACCTCGAGTGTGTACTTCATGAGAAACCATTTGCCGGTGTAAATGGTTCAGGTAAGCACAACAACTGGTCTATCTCAACAGACGAGGGTGAGAATCTTATAGATCCAGGCAAGCATCCTGAGACAAATCTTCAGTTCCAGTTCTTCCTTGCAGCAGTTCTGGCAGCAGTAGATAACAACGCTGAGCTCCTGAGACTTTCAGCATCATCAGCAGGAAACGATCACAGACTTGGCGCAAATGAGGCACCTCCAGCAATTATCTCAGCATTCCTTGGAGAGCAGCTCCAGTCGATCGTTGAGCAGATCATCGAGAAGGGTGAGGCTACAGAGTCACCAAAGGGCAAGACATATGTATCAGGTGCATCAACACTTCCTACATTTACAATGGATGCCACAGATAGAAACAGAACATCACCATTTGCATTCACAGGTAACAAGTTCGAGTTCAGAATGGTTGGTTCAACACAGTCCATCGCATTCCCAATGATGGTACTTAACACAATAGTTGCAGATCAGATTAAGAAGATGACAGATGAGCTTGAGGGTGCAGACGATTTCGAGACAGCCTGCAAGGCACTCATCAGAAGAGAACTCACAGCACATCAGAGAATCATCTTCAATGGCAATGGTTACTCAGACGAGTGGGTTGAGGAGGCAGCAAAGCGTGGTCTTCCAAATATCAAGTGCATGGTTGATGCTGTTCCTTATCTTGCAGCAGATAAGAGCGTTAAGATCTTCGAGAACCTTGGAGTTATGGATAAGGCAGAGCTTGAGGCGAGAGCTGATGTAATGCTTGAGAACTATGCAAAGAAGATCAACATCGAGGCACTCACCATGATAGAGATGTCAAATGAGGAGATTATTCCTGCAGTTATGGAATATCAGGCAGAGCTTGCAAAGGGTGCAGCTGAGATCAAGGCTCTCGGAATCGATCCTACAGTTCAGGTATCACTTCTGAACACTATCTCAGAGAAGCTCACAGAGCTCAAGAGCGCTACAGTAGCCCTTGAGGAGCTGGTTGCAAAGGCAGCAGATTATGAGGGAGATACAGAGGCTTGGGCTAAGTACTTCCACAACACAGTATTTGCAGCATTTGACACAGTGAGAAAGCCTGCTGATGAGCTTGAGAAGGAGCTTCCAAAGACAGCTTGGCCATTCCCAACATACGAGCAGCTGTTATTCGAGCAGTAAGACATAGATTGAGTTTGCTAATCCTACTAAATTCAATATAAATCAGTTTAGAGGCATCCTGTCTGCGCATGTCGCAGGCGGGGTGCTTTTTGCGCGTTATAATCCCGTCAAGCGCGCACATGCGAGAGCTTGCTCGCGGCATGTAGCGCATTTGACGGGATGACGCGACATGAACACGAAGGCCGATAGGCCGGAGTGTGAATGCCGCGCAGAAATGCGGGAGCACGAAGTGCGAAGCAATTCGGAAATAATGCACAATGCGCGGGGACGGAGGGGACAGGTACCTCCGTCCCCACTTGCCCCTTGGCGAGAATTCTGTTATATTATAAAGATGTGTTGTGATGTATTATGGGCGGTTGCATGATGATAGAATAACGGGCAATTGCCACCGGAACAGGAGTAGAATTTGAAGAATTTATATATAGCGGAGAAACCCAGTGTTGCAAGACAGTTTGCCGATGTGCTGGGGGTGAAGGGAAATGCCGGAAATGGTTATTTGGAATCGGATAAGGCGATCGTGACATGGTGTGTCGGACATCTGATCACTATGAGCTATCCGGATGCATATGATCCGGCTCTCAAGAAGTGGGATTTGGCGACGATTCCATTTATCCCAACTGAATACAAATATGAGATCCTTCCAAATACAAAGAAACAGTTCAATATTGTTGCGGGCCTGCTGAACCGTGAAGATGTGGGATGCATCTACGTGGCAACGGATTCGGGACGAGAGGGAGAGTATATATACAGACTTGTGGATTCTATGGCGCAGGTGAGCGGCAAGGAGAAGAGAAGAGTTTGGATAGACTCCCAGACCGAGGAGGAGATACTCAGGGGAATAAGAGAAGCAAAGCCTCTTTCTGAGTATGACAGCCTCAGCGATGCGGCATATCTGAGAGCGCAGGAGGATTACCTTATGGGTATCAATTTCTCCAGGGCGCTTTCGCTCAAGTTTTCAAATGTGGTGCAGAGATATCTCGGAATGGATAGGTGTGTCATAGCTGTTGGACGTGTCATGACGTGTGTTCTGGGCATAGTAGTGAAGAGGGAAAGAGAGATAAGAGAATTTGTTAAGACTCCATTTTACAGGCTTGTGGCTAGCGTTGGCGAGGAAGGACAGACTTTTGATGCCGAGTGGAAAGCCGTTAAGGATACGAAATACTTCGAGTCGCCTCTTCTTTACAAGGAGAATGGTTTCAAGGAACGGGCGGATGCAGAAAAGCTGCTCGCGGAGCTGAATGAGGGAGCACCGGAGGCTGTGGCCAAGTCAGTTGAACGGAAAAAAGAGAAGAAACAGCCATCGATGCTGTACAATCTTGCCGAACTACAAAATGACTGTTCGGCACTGTTCAAGATAAGCCCGTCGGACACGCTCAAGATAGTACAGGAGCTTTATGAGAAAAAACTGGTGACTTATCCGAGAACCGATGCCAGAGTCCTCTCCACAGCGGTTGCGAAGGAGATAGGACGAAATATTTCGGGATTGAAGAATTTCCAGCCTGTGGCCGCATGGGCACAAGGGGCTATGAACAGCGGTACATACAAGGGTATAGCAAAGACGAAGTATGTAAATGACAAACAGATAACCGACCATTATGCGATCATTCCTACGGGACAGGGATTTGGTGCATTAAAGAGCTTGGCGCCGACTGCCCTCAAGGTATACGAGATAATATGTAGGAGATTCCTAAGCATATTCTATCCTGCGGCGGAGTATCAGAAGGTCGCAATGACACTCACAAAAAACGGCGAAAAGTTGTTTGCCAATTTCAAGTACCTCATAAGTGAGGGATATCTCAAGGTCTCTGCCAACAGTTTTTCAAAGAAGAAGGACGAGCCGAAGTACAGCCAGGAGTTTATAGAGCGTCTGGCAAATGTAAAAAAGGGCGATAAGTTGAGTGTACAGAGCATAGAGATAAAGGAGGGTGAGACATCGCCTCCTAAGAGATATAACTCAGGATCCCTTATCCTGACGATGGAGAATGCGGGACAGTTCATAGAGGACGAAGATCTACGTGAACAGATAAAGGGTGCGGGCATAGGAACCAGTGCGACGAGAGATGGTATCATAACCAAGCTTGAGACAAATAAATATATATCACTTAATAAGAAGACACAGATAGTCACACCAACATTTCTCGGCGAGATCATATACGATATAGTTTATTATTCTATAAATGGTCTGCTGCGCGCGGATCTCACTGCAAGCTGGGAAAAAGGACTTGAGGGTGTGGCAGAAGGCCAGATTTCGAAGGAAGAATATACACAGAAGATGACCACTTATGTGACACAGTATACCAACCGAGTGAAACAGATACAGAATCAGGGCGGAATAACGGGAGTGTTTAACAAGACGAAAGCGTATTACGCAAAAAGCGGCGTAAACCAGGCGAAAAAATCAACGGATGCAAAGGAAAGCGTAAATGTGGATAAGTCCGCTGAGCCAAAACAGAGGCAGACAGCCGATAAAAAAGATGCTTGACACATATTATAGAAGACAAATGTAGGGTTCAAAAAAGGAGAATAGAAACAATGGAAGATATTCAGACATCAGTAACAATAAAAGAGCTTTATTCACTTGATCAGACCATGGCAGGATCACTGCTTGAGGGATTAACATATCCATGGGAGGCCCTTCCTCTCATAAAGGATTTTGTGTTAAATCTTGGAAAAACTCTCGATAAGAATGAGTACAATGAGGTCAGCGAGAATGTGTGGATACACAAGAGTTGCAAAGTATACGGAACAGCAACAATACTTGCACCGACCATCATAGGTGCAGGTACAGAGGTGAGACCTGGCGCCTTTATCAGGGGCAGTGTTCTAGTCGGAGAGAACTGTGTGATAGGAAACTCAACAGAGCTCAAGAACGTTATCATATTCAACAATGTACAGGTTCCACATTATAACTATGTAGGAGATTCAATACTTGGATTCAAGTCCCACATGGGAGCCGGAAGCATCACATCAAATGTAAAGTCGGACAAGACTCTGGTGCATGTGAAGGGAATGGCATGCGGAAAGACATTTGACATACCTACAGGTCTCAAAAAGTTCGGTGCTATGCTTGGAGACAATGTTGAGGTCGGCTGCAACAGCGTGCTGAATCCTGGAACGGTAATAGGTCCGTTCAGCAATATATATCCTGTATCAAGAGTCAGGGGATATGTTCCATCACATAGTATATTTAAGGATAAGGACAATATCGTGGCAAAGCAGTAGATGTTTCAGAGACGTATACAAAAAAACGGACAGATAAATATGTAAAGTAGAATTACATATGCGTCTGTCCGTTTTTTATAAAGGGAAAACAATCAGTTGACAACGGCTTCTTTAAGAGCATTTTTGATGGAGTCGATGATAAGTTTTGTGGTGTACGTGCTGTCGCCGGATGGAATTATATCGTCCACCGATGATATGTAGTGAAGCTGAGTGTTGATGTCCTCGAGGGACGATTCCAGGAGAGGGTACATGGTGGTTATGGTTTCGTCCATCTGCTGGAAAGACACATCAGTGATCTGGCAGTCGTCCACGGTTACAATAACTGACAGTGTGTTTTCTCCAAGTATCAGAGGTGACGAATATGTACCTGGAGTGTAACGGGTATTATATATACCAGTTCCCGGATCGGCGGGGGCGGAGACAGCTTTGGCGGGACCAGACTGGCTGCCGTCAGACTTGTCATTTCGTTTGAACATGTTTATGAGAATGATGACAAATACAACAATAAGAGCCAGAAGGATTGCGGTATATATAAGTTCTTTTGATTTAAGTACTATTAATTTCGTTGATGACATTATTTGCTCTCCCTGCTATTTATTTATACATTTTATTCAGGGCAGATAATATTTATGACATTAATTCAAGGAGGATCAGATATGGGGGTACAGTTTGTCCTTGGACCGGCAGGATCCGGCAAGACAGAGTACATGTTAAAAACAATTATAGAGGAGTCAATGCTGCATGATGATATGAACTATCTGTACATAGTTCCGGAGCAGTTCAGCATGGAGGCACAGAGAGATATAGTCACCAGGCATCCAAGACACGGTTCTATGAACATTGATGCCATAGGTTTAAACAGGCTTGCATACAGAGTGTTTGACGAGTTATCCATCAATCCGGGGCAGGTGCTTGAGGATTTTGGAAAAAGTATGCTCGTTAAGCGTATCCTTATGGAGAACCAGGATGATCTGCTCATGTATGGCAATTACATGGACAAGATGGGATTTGTAGACGAGATGAAATCCATGATGTCAGAGCTGTTCCAGTATGCGGTGGACAGGGAAGAGATAGATATGGCTATGGAGCAGATGGACAGTGAGAGTTCAACATACAGGAAGCTCCACGACATAAGACTTATCTATGAGAAGTTCGAGGAGCACAATGCAAACGACCAGTATATCGTGGCGGAGCAGCTCTCCCAGCTTCTAGCTGCAAATGTTGAAAAGTCGCAGTTTATATCGAAGAGTCATATGTATTTTGACGGATTTACAGGGTTTACCCCGGTGCAGATGAAACTGGTAACACAGCTTATGAGTCATGCTGCAAGTGTAACATTTGCATTTGACATAGATCCGGACAGGATAGGACTCGCAAAACCAAGGGAATATGAACTGTTCAGGCTGACGAAGGAGACCATAGCGGCTATATGTAAGGCTGCGGCAGATGTTCACGTTGACATTCTGGACAATGTAGTGATGTGCGGACAGGGGGAGATCCCATACAGATTCAGGGATGATCCATGTCTTGCGGCATTTGAGCGGAACATATTCAGATACCCTCATCAGAAGATAAATGGAGCGGCGGACAGTATAAAGCTCGTGAGAACAGACAGGGCGAGAGATGAGGCTCTGTATGTTGCATCTCAGATCAGAAAACTGGTCAGGGAGAAGGGGTACAGATACAAGGATATTGCTGTTGTAGCAGGTGATCTTCATGATGTGGCAGGGTATTACAGACAGGCCATGGACGAGTACAGGATCCCCGTGTTTATAGATGAGAATACAGCACTGAGGGGAGATCCTTGTTCAGATACAGTGAGAGCATTCCTTGCTGTCATGTCTGATAATTTCTCGTTTAACAGTGTGTTCAGGCTGCTCAAGTCCGGCATGACAGAGGTGGCGTATATGGATGTTGAGCGCATGGAGAACTATGCCTTAAAACGCAATCTCAGGGGATATAAGTCATGGCTTAAGGAGATAACGGACAAGAATAACAGCGATTATGCGCAGGAGATGGATTCGATAAGGAGACAGATAGTGTCAATATTTGGCGAAGACTGCATCGATGTGTACAAGCCGTCAAGCCCGAATTCCAAAGATACTGTCACAAATTATACCAAAGAGCTTTATAACTTTCTCGATGAACTGCATGTGTGTGAAAAGCTTGAGGAGCGCAGAAAAAGATTGTACGAGGAAAAGTTGTTTGATGAGGGCGATGCGTACGGTCAGATATTTGACAAGATAGTTGCTCTGTTTGACAAAGTCGTTACAATACTCGGCGATGAGAAGATGACTGTCAAGGAGTATGCCGGAGTCCTTGAGGCCGGAATATCAGATATGGAGATCGGGATCGTTCCTCCGACCATAGACAGAGTAGTTGTGGGCGACATGACAAGATCAAGACTGAATCATGTGAAGGCTCTGTTTTTCACTGGCGTGAATGAGGGGATAATACCGAAGCCGGCTAAGAAGGGCAAGATACTCTCAAACGGTGACAGACAGAATCTAGAAAAATGCGGTGTTACACTTGCACCATCGGACAAGACAAATGCATATATAGAACAGTTCTATATATACACGAGCCTCACAAAGCCGTCAGACAATCTGTATATCGTATTCAGAAAGATGGGTGAGGATATGAACGCAGTCGGTCCGTCCTACCTCGTCGATAGGATAAGAAATATCTTCCCGGACATAGAGATAGAGGATTATGACCTTGACAGTCAGATACCGGAGACTGTGAATGGAGCGCTCAGATATTTGGTGAGCAGATATGATGAGGTTGGCAGTGATGGGACACTCCAGGCGGTAAAACGCCTTATAGAGCAGCAAGGAGGAAACACTGAGTATGCGACATGGCTTGGAGCCATGCAGAGCGGATATGACTATGTGAATGAGACAAAGACGCTCTCTCCGGAGACTGTGAAGTTGTTATATGGAACAGAGCTCACGGAGAGTGTGTCCAAACTTGAAAAATACGCAGAATGTCAGTTTAAATATTTCCTGCAGTATGGACTCGGTCTTATGGACAGGGAGACATATCAGCTGAATGCTGCAAATGTCGGAATCATTCTGCATAGCTCCATGCAGAAAATGTTTGAATATATCAAGACAAAATGCGGTAACAATTGGGCTGATATCACGGAAACAGAGCTTGCTGACAGAGCTGTGGAGTTTGTAGATGCCTCGGCGGATGATGAGGCGGCAGAATACTTTGAGGATTCGAGCAGAGCGGCGTATGTGAAGAAGTTCCTTGAGGATATCGCGGTGAGAACAGCGAAAACACTGAGAACATTTGTGTTGTGCGGAGATATGCATCCGGAGAACTTTGAGAGATACTTTGATACCTCAAAGCTGGGAGACGGCATAGAGAACTATATATTCAAACTGCCAAACGGAATGACGATGAGCCTTAAGGGTGTTATAGACAGAGTTGACGAGTATGTGAGCGACGGAGATGTCTATTTCAAGATCATAGACTACAAATCATCAGATCAGAAGATTGATAAGGACAGGGTGTTGGCTGGACTTCAGATGCAGCTTGTGACCTACGGCGCTATTGCATATGAGCTTGAGAAACGAAGGATGAATGAGCTTGGACGCTCATCTGAGCAGGTGCATGTAGGCGGTCTTTTGTATTATACATTTGATGATCCGATAGTGGACATGACGGACTTTGACGGGGATATAAGATACGACGAGGAAAGTCAGGAGCTGGTCACGGATGAGAAGCGGACATTTGGCAGGTTTCAGGTGGATGCTATAGAGAGTGGGCTGTTGGATGCGTCGAAGTATGCCGGAATATACAATGGCAGCAGTCGGGCAGTTAGCATAATGGACAGCACACAGGCAACACTGGTGGGAAAGCAGGCCATGGAAGAGGTTATGATAAAGGCGCTTATGGAGGCAAATCGCAGGAACATAGATAGACTTGGCACATGCATAGCGGACGGTAAGATCGCCATCAATCCCGTAAAGCAGGGGAACAGAAGCGCGTGTACCTATTGCTCATACAGACATGTGTGTATGTTCGACAGCAAATACGGCGGAAATTCATATTCCAAAATGTATGATGGGGAAAAGAAGGCGTACAACGACAGTCAGAAGGCTATCGATGAGGTTTTGAGCGGACTCGCGGAGGCAGATAAAAAGATAAAGTCTGCGGAGAAAAAACTCGCCAGTGCCAGCAAAAAATATGAAACTGCGGAGGAAAAAGTCACGAGCCGTGGGGACAAGGCAACTGCGAAGATGCGTGAGAACCTTGAAAGTGCAACAACAGCCCTGGAGGAGGCTAAGAATGCTCTTAAGGCAGCCCGCGGGGAGGCTGAGCAGCTAAGGAGCAGGGCTGTGGAACTTGGTGTAACAGATATAGAGAATGGAGGCGACGTAGATGGGGAGCAATAAGATAAGCTGGACTAAACAGCAGGCGCATGTAATTGACACGAGGACTGGCAATCTTCTTGTTGCTGCGGCAGCAGGTTCGGGAAAAACTGCTGTTCTGGTTGAGCGCATAATAGAGATGGTTCTGGGTGCTGTCTCTTATACACATCTCCGAGCCCACGAGACGTAGAGGAAT
>ENA-UAHN01000568-UAHN01000568.1-human-gut-metagenome-genome-assembly--contig:-NODE-568-length-10278-cov-5.548176_pt1 | contig 10278 bp, 13 predicted proteins | sample MGYA00244409_ERZ654369 | MGnify/ENA primary metagenome ERZ654369 (study PRJEB26926, sample SAMN06165271) | human gut metagenome | biome: ENVO:00009003; feature: ENVO:2100002; material: ENVO:00002003... | reverse complement strand
CGTATGTCATTCCTCCCTTTTTACGAATATTCGGTATTTTTTACATTTAATAGTTTTATTGATTATTTCCAAATCAAATTGCTTTTTTATCTGTTTGGAAAATTCAATGTTACTCATCGCAGTGAAACTGTTTGCCAAGCAAAATTCACTATATTTCTTGTAAACTTCGCTTGTCGGTTCATTTATGATGTCATCAACTTGAATGTCCTTGAAGAACAGACGAATTGGATTATTGGATTCTTCATACTCTTCAATTGAACGTTTCACCTTTTCTGACTGTGTAAATGAATGATTTTCAAGCACTCTCTTCAAACCACGTAAACCAAGTAAAATTAAATATTCAAGTGCTTCTGGTTTAATTAATTTATATTTGATGTACGGGTCAAAATCGGGATCGTCTTTTGAGAATTTAGCATCAAAAGGTATGATTACCAATCTATCAAGAACCGCCCCAGATTTATCTTTAATTCTCGGAATATTGTTCGCTGAAAACAACAACTTGCAATAAGGCTTAAAGAAAAATTCTTTTTGGCCTTTGTTTTCACCTTTAATCCAATCACCTGAGACGATTTTTTTGAATACCGCTGGATTAGCAATAAAATCATCACCAATATCATCACCAATATTTGCAAGCTTTCCAAAAAGTGAGGCTGATGAAAATCTTTCACCTAATTCACCAAGGTCAAGTGCAACGGTGTTATCATCTCCAAGTAATTCTTTAAGTATTGCCAAATATGTCGATTTACCATTTTTCTTATCACCTGTCAAAATGAATGATTTTCTTAATTCATTACGACGATAAAAACAATAGCCTACAGCTTCCTCAAGCAACGCTCTAACGCTCTCGTCATCACACGATAATTTATTAAAGGTATTGTCAACAAGCTCATTATACGCGTCTGGATTATAGTCAAAATTAATTCTGTTCGTAATCACATATTCCGGTGAAAAATCTATGAGCTCATCGGTTTCAATATTGTAAATACCGTTCCTAAATGCAATTAAATTTGCAGGTGCCATTTTGGTGTTTTTACGAATCAAAATGTCTAAATAGCTTGTAATTTCAGAACGTTTCGAGCGGTTAAGGTCCGAAATATGTTCAATCATCGCAGCTTCAATTTCACTCTGACCTTCGATATATATTCCATCTCGATATATGTGCAACTGATTGTTTATTCTCAAAATATGATTATTATTTTTGAGATAAATTGCAAATTTATCAAATAGAAATTTTCCTTTCTTAAAGAATATTGGTTTTTGAAAGGCATCGTCTCTGAGAATCGTTTGCAACTCATTATCATCAAGTTTCTCTGACAGAATGTAGTCATTAATTAAGCCGATCGTCTTTCGAGCATCATCAACTGAAAAATCAGCGCTTTGCAATGTCAATATGTAATTAAATAACGCTTGATTTCTGCCATCGCCATTTTCCATATCGAAAAAATCAACGTTTGTTTTAATCGGTGTTAACCAAATTGGAACAGGTTCATATTCATCTGAATCCCAAATGATTTCACGTTCGACGTTATCGAATTTTAATATTGAATAACTATTCTTAGTGCCAATTTTTATGTCAGCTTCAAGACCACATGCTAATTTCGTATGAATCTTATTTGTGTCAATTTTGTCATTAACAAATAAGAAATGTTTTCCTCGTTTTGTTTCATATACTCTGCAATTTAGCTGTAAATCTTCAACAATGTCCATCAATATTTCTGATTGGTCATAATCATCAATATCAATTAACACAGTATCATCAGCGAGTATTCCAGCAAACTCAGGTAAATTTTTGACTTGTTCATATGTCTGTAATTCATCAGACGATTTACCTTTGAATTTCAACAGACATTTTTTGTCTTTTGTTGGAACATAACCACGAAATAATTCACTCATTCAGTTTCTCTCCCGTTCATTCACAACAATGAGAGCTTTGACCATTTCTAAGCGTATAACCTTTTGCCGAATAAACTTGATTGCACAGTAAACATCTGCGCCACCAACGTGCATCTCCGTGGTTATCAATTTTATGGAATTTAATTATCTCCCAATGTCCATATATTGTTCCTGGTTTTTCCTCAATAAATGCGCTCATGTTACATCACTCCAAATTGTTTTAAACGTTCTTTAGCAAGATTTATATACCATTGACTGGCCAATCTATTTGGAATTTTTGTTTTGCTAACATCCGTATTGGCAATGAAACAATGTTCAGGAGTATTTGCAAATTTTTCAATTGTTTTATTGCCTTCTTTTTGTTTTCCAATATAAGTGTCTGACTCATCAAGCGATGCGAACACCCTGAAACATTTTTCATTTAAGACTTCATTGTTATGAATTGCATGCTTAAATTTGCCTGACAACTTAACAATTTTTTGAAACATTATTAAGTCATGACACTCGCAAATTGTTTTTTCAATTGGTGTACCATGAACCATAAAATCAATCATTGCTTTGTTTACGATCGGTAAATCATAATCAAGCGAATGTTGTTTCTTGATATATGCGCCTTTTGATTTGTATTTACCGTCAGGAGTGACAACAATATAATTGTTAACGTCTTTCTGAAAGACTTTTTTATATTCATCAAACTCCATTACTAAACCTGTACGTTGTTCCCATTCGTAAACAATATCGTCAATGAGATTAAACCAAGTATCAGCATTTTTACCATTAGGCATTTTAATTAAAATACCATCGGTGTTTGATTGGATAATTTCAGCATAAGCTTCAAGCTTTTCCATAAGGTCCAACAATAAAAGCTGTCCATGTATACAGATTTCATTTGCCATCAATGGGTCGTAAAGTTGGTTGTTCTTATCTTTCATTGCTCCATAAGTACTATTGAGCAATGTTTTCAACGGCAGCTGCAAAGGATTCTTTTCTGCCTTGTATTTCAAACGATTATGATATATATCTACATATTTCTGAGGGTCCTTAATATTACGTGAATGAAGATTATATCGAATCATTAATGACGGATATAGCGAAGCAACGTCCATGTTGATATAATATCCTTCGCCAGAATATTTTTTACGAGCTGAATGAATACCGCCCCAACCAAATATTGTTTCAACACCTGCGACATCGATCGTCAATGATTTTGAATAATCATAATTGTTTTTGTTCTTATACCAATTGACTACTTCTTTATATTTGGATATGCGAAGTGTATCAGGAAAGAAAATATCAAATTCATCACCACGCGAATGGATTGGCTTAGTTGCGTCCAGAATCGTCGCTGACAGCTGTGCTTTACTGCGGCTGATATTATTCAATGGCAGCTTAAACATTTTAATCAGGCCCATCTGAGCATCAAAATCGTCTTTCCTGGAGAAAAATACTTCAATTGTTTGCTCAACATCATGTTGACAATATTTAATCGTCTCATCAATTTCAGCTTGTGTAAGCTTGCGATCGATATCAAATGGAACCGATGTCTCTTTAATGTTGTTTCCCATAAATCCCTCAAGCGACTTAAGTCCTCTGTCATTTCGATACATGACATCAAAATTGTTTAATTGTACTTTTCTGAATAGCGTACTGAATTGCCAGCCTTGCTTTCCTTGATCAATAATGTGGTTATTAATTTCTTTTGGATTAAATCCACACAAAATGCCTTTTAAAATATATTGGTCATAATGTTGGTTGTTGTAACCAACCCAAATTTCATTTTTATGAGCCTCATAATATTCTTCAAGCTTTTGTTTATCGTTTATAATAACCGTTTCTGATTTCTCATAAAGATTAATTATTACAACGAGCCAATCTTCCTTAAAGACCTCAAAATCATAAAAATTAAGCATTTATCCTCCTTTCTCACAGACAAAGCAAACGCTTAGTCTGTGAAACAGTGAACATGTTAATCAAGCTTAAAGATGTCTGTTATTTCAAAGGTATTAAAGCCCTTATTTTTACCGTACTTTAAACCATATTCATAATTGCCTTCAATTTCTTCAAAGACATCCATGAGCATGTCTGCGTACTGTGAGTACGATTCGAACGTAATGTCGACATCTGTCTCAAGACTTCTGAGGAACTCATCTACAATACGAATCTGGAAGCCCCGAGTAATGACCTGATTCATAAAGATGAGGCTGTTCTTGAATTCACCTTCAGAAACAATTTTGAACCACACTTTAACCATCGGATCGCCTTTCTTTGATTCACCGAGCTCAAGCTTAGTGATTGCAACCTCGTATGTACCGAGCGGTACTTCTTTGAAGTTACCTCCGCCATTTTCCTCAGCATCAGCGATATCATTCTTAAGACCTTCCAAATCTACCTTTTTGTCAAATTTGCTAAAATCAAGTGCCATATCATTTTCCTCCTTAATTATTCTTAATGTAATAAATCTGCACTCTACCAGTCATCGTGCTTCTGTCTTTACCAGTTGCAACTACGACTTTTCCGTCTGCTCTCAGATAACAAGAAATAATGTTGTCAGGATTCGGATGAGGATTCGGCAAAGGAAGCCAGTCGTCTGAACCATCAGCAGAACCTTTGATTTCAATAACGAAAATTTCTTCAGGCCTCAGTCCACTTTCTACGGCCTTGGTCGTATTATTTGGTAAATTACCAATGTTGATTGTCTTGCAATAAACTCTTTCGCCATTAAATGTCCTATTGGTACATGTATTCTGACCAAGAGCTGACTGGTCTGCACCAATCATTACCCATTCGCTGAATACGCCGTTTTCATGGTAACGTGTCCAAACTCTATTATTTGTACGCTCAATATAAAACTGTTTATTGTAGAGATTCGACAGGCTATTGTGCGGAATATTTATAAAATATCCGTTTGCAGTTCCTGTTGGTTTATTAATGCAACCATTTCCATAACCAACTATGAGCGTTCCAATTTGACTATTTAAGTCAATGTCGTTCAATGTTTTTGCAGTATTATCAAGCTTCGTTAACATTTGTTCCTGAAGCTCTGCAGCATCATCATAAATATTTGCCATTAAAAACTCCTTTATACTCTCAACTTACTTGCCAACATGTTAGCAGTATGAGTAAACAGAACATTCGGATATTTTTTGATAGCCAAATCAAACTGCTCCCAATCATCTGTTTCATATGCTCCCATGTGATAACGAATGCACATAATTTCTTCCTCTGTCAAAGTCATAAACTGACTAAGCAGCATAACTGATTTATTACCATGGCCTTTAATCAGAACGTTGTCATTGTAAATCCAAGTCATTTTGCTCGGTTCATCTACGTCTGTACGAACCTTTTTATAATTATCAATCTTACAAAGGTCATGAAACATTCCAACAATCCATGGAGATTCTTCACGTTGCCATAATAAATTAAGGCGATCGGTGAAAGTGAGTAATTCATGAGTAACATTGCAAGAATGCTCGTAAAGTCCTCCTTCAAACGCACCGTGATATTTTGTACTTGCAGGTGCAACCAAAAATTTGTTATCAACAAGCCAATTATTAAACTCCGGTGTTATGATTTTGCGGTCTAACATTTCATTAAGCATTTTTCTGTTTCTCCAGTTCTGTGTTGACATATTCATCATCGAAAATAATGCCGACAACATCAACGTCAGGATAACCAGCAGCGATTGCAAGCGAGCCGCCAATTGCTATTAATTTTTTAATTTTCATAATTAACCTCTCTTTTTTCTTGTTCTGCGCTTAGGTGTGTCAGAATCGCTCTCAACAGCTTTCTCTTCATCAGTTGATGTAGTTACATCTTCCTTGTCTATGCTCTCAGTCGTGTCAGAATCGCTTTCAGCTGACTTTGTTTCTTTCTTAATAGAATTATCAGCCTTTTTAGTCGTGCGCTTCTGAGATGGTTCTGAGCTTACATTTGACGCTTCATCGTAAACTTCCATCAGGTCATCATATGTACAAGGAATTTCTTTTCCTGTTACATTCAAACGACCTCCGCCAAATATTACACTGTCAGTCTTGAAACTAATCGTACGAGAATTATCATCATTGACAATGATTCTTGCAACTATATCAACCATACCAGCAAGCTTTGTTGCGATCGCTTCCTGAATATTTGGAGCAATACGAGTAATTGATTCACCTGACTTTTTGGTAATGCTCTTTGTAACATCCTCGTGTGAGCAAATAATAATGTTGTCATAATCCAAATTGAAAAATCTTCTCATTGTTGAGAGATATTCAGTTTTGATTACATCCCAGCCTTTACCATAACCGCTGTCAGATTCATGCTGAATGCCCATTTTGTCGTACATGTACAAACGGCACATTTCGCGAGTATCTTCAACGAGGTCAAGGGTAATAGTCTTGAAGTCATTTTGCTTTTTCTCAAGCTCATCAAGAGTTTCCTTGAACACTTCCCATGCAAACTTACGGTTCGTCATACGGCCGCTGACAGTAACCTCATCTTTGATGTACACATATGGAGCAGTAACGTTCTTAATGTTTCCGTCTGTCGTAAGAATCAGCGGATCGGGAAACTTATCAGTAAGAGTTGTTTTGCCTGCAAACGGCTGGGCATAAAGCCAAATTTTCTTTTTGTTTGAGACTTCAATGTCTCTACGTTCATTTTTTGGTAAATTCATGTTAATTTCCTCCGTTTATTTTTATTTTGTTCGCTGTATGTTGCCCAGCGACAATTAGTTGGTTCATAATTTCCATCATTGTTTATTCTGTCAATTGTCAATTCATCAGAATAACCGTTTGACATTGCCCAATTATAAAATGCTTGGAAATTATTTTTCCATTCATCACAAACACTAATTCCACGTAAAACATACAATTGGTATGCTTTACCCGTTTTAGCATTGCAACGAGATTTCATATCGCACCAGATGCGATATAGTCGTGTGAACCTCAAACCATGTTTTGTAGCTCTGATTTTTGATTTCTCAGATAACAGACAACCGCACGATTTGACTCCACCACTCATAAATGCATTGCGAGGAATAATTTTTTCACGTCCGCAATCACATTTACACAAAAATTGTGATTTACCACGACTCGAATTTTCAACACGTTTGACAACTGTCAATCTTCCAAATCGTTTGCCCGTGGGATCGTTGTGTAACTTATTCATGTTTTTCCTCCGGATAAACAATGTCATAATCAATTTTTCCGTCAGATTGACAATAGTCTTTGTAATCACACCAATCGCATAAGCGAGTTGGATTTTTTATATATTCAGTATCTTCAACGCAATGTTTTGTTGCCATCAGATACTCAATAACTTTGTTTGTGTCATATTGGATTTGTTCAATCCTGATTTCTTTTGATTCCAAATCTTCAAGACAACGCTTGCGAAATTCGTAAATTGTTTCATCTCTTGGATTTGTTTTATTTTTGTATTTGATTCTCAAATTACATTTTGGAACAAATACAAAGTATAGATTTCTTATGCGCTTACCCGGATTTGTAAGTTCAAAGAAATATTTATAAAGATGAAGCTGCGCTGATTCCATGTAACTGTCAATGTTGTTGGAATACTTGAAGTCATAAAGGTCATAATATTGTTCGTATTTGCCATACTCACAGTGTCCAGACGTACAAGTTTCGCATGAATCATATTTTTCACACGCATTGCAAATCTCGTCCCTTTCTTCAAGGGTCAGTTGTGTTGGTACCAACAAATCTATGAATCCAACAAAATCATCAGTTTCAATTTTTACCTCGTGTTTACCATTGGGCAAAAGCGCTTTGACTTTTGGAATTAAATACTCTAATTTCATAGCTTCTGTCACATGCGCATCGTCAATGATTGGATATGCACTATAATATTCATCAACAGCGGCTGTAACGTCTTTCTCAATACCAGTATGTAATGCATGACCAAGTACAAGAGCATTCTGCGGATCGCAATTGAATAAAGTCTGCAATTTGTCCAAATATCTCAATTTATATTGATATGGACATTTTTTGTGTGTTGAGATTCTTGAATAACTTACCTGCATTACTTCCAAATCACCTCCATATCACGATTAAAATTATCGTGATTTAATTCATTAATAAACTCTTTAAATCGGTTAAATGCCGAAGGATATAAAACCATTCCAAATCCTCCTGCTTTTCGAATCTTGTTAATATTGTAGAGTTGAAGCTCTGACGGTTTACCATTTGGACCTTTTACTTCAATTCCAACAAAATAACCGTTTACGCATGCCAAAATGTCAGGAATACCAGACTTCGTAAATTGACTGCCAGCCCAATATTTTATAAACCATGCATCTTGGCTTTCGAGAAATTTTTTAATTTTGTTCTCGAATGTTTTTTCTTGTGCGATTTTTCATCACCCCTTTCAACGATATTTTCCATGGCAACATCAATGCGATGACAATGAGCAGCATAAACTGCGGCTTGTATTCCTACAAAAATATCTTCATTGACTTCAACATCACGATTGTTTTGTACGACAACCCCGTTGCTCAGAAAAATCATCTTTGTTTCTTTGTAGCCTTCAACTGGTTTTACTCGTTCAGGCGGTAATTGTCCCCTTAGTTCTATCTCATTCATTTTCAAACAATGCCTCCGTATAATCACGACGCATTTTAAGCGTTCTATATATTTTCTCTTCGATTGAATTTTTACATGTCAGATAATAATAGAAACACGTTCTATTTTGTCCGATACGATGCGTACGCTTTTTTGACTGCTCAAATAATTCGCTGGACAATGGCGGTGTAAAATACACGATTTTGTTTGATTTTTGCAAATTGAGACCCATTGAACCAGCTTGATATTGAATCAAAGTGACAGAATTTTCTGATTTTTCATACTCCGTCAAATCCTTTGTATCACCATTAACAATCGAGAATGGTCTTTCTGCTTCAATCAAAATATCGGTTAAAGCCATCAGCTCATTTGTGAAATTATAAAAAACAATTAATCTGTCATTCGTTGAATCCAACAAATCCTTGAATGCATCTAACTTTGCAGCATTTGCAAATCCACAAAGCATTCTTTCATAAAGCATTTTGGTCAACGTTGTATCACCAACAAATTCTTGATTATCAAATACAACAATTGAATCTTTTTTGAATTTGCGATATTCTTTTGTTGTTTGAATAAATAATGTATTATCACACATGTCAGGCAAATCAAACACCTCATCTGACTTCATAAACACTGCGCCGTGTTCTCGAAGTTTTCGTTTAAGACGTTCAACATTCTTATAACCTTTAATAACTTTAAGAGGAAAACCATCTTTGTCTTCAAAATAAAAGTCAACATATATTTTCCAAAATGCATCTTTTGAAATTTTCCAACCGAGTAATTTGCATTGGCTCCATAATCTTTCATATTTACCACCTGCAGGTGTACCCGATAAAAGAATCACGTTTGTTGGATTTAATTTTTTCAAAATGAATTTGGATCGCTTCGACATTTCATTTTGAATTAATGAAGATTCATCGAGCATTAATGTAAAGTCTTTCAGTTCAGCAAGTTCAGGTCGTCTGAAAATCAAGTCGTAATTAATAACGCCAATTAAATTTGGACAATCCCATTTAAGAAATTTTTCAAGCTCTTTCTCATCAGTCAAATCATAAGTAAAATATTCTCCATAATTATCAAGAAAATGATTTACCCAATCATCAACTTTTGATTTCTGACAAACTACCAAATTTGTTCTTGCACCGAGTTGTTTCATCTTTTCACTGCCAACAAACGTTTTGCCGAGTCCCAACTACATATCGAGATAATAAGCAACTCGATTTTGTGAATGCGTTATTTCTAACGCATTTTCCTGATGAGGAAACAGCTTAACTCTCGACATAATTATCACCTTCTTTCGCATTTAACTTGCTTTTCCCAAATACTCATATACTTTATGTTCTGATATATGGTATGTCCATTTACTGCTCATCTTCACAGCGTAGCCAAATGGAAGAATTCCACGCTGTAAACCTATTCGTACAAATTGCTCACTTTTACCCAATAACTTCGCTGCTTCTTTCACTTTCATCGTTGCTTTCACCTTCGATAAATATTTTTCGTATTTCTTCGTCGTTCAAACAATAATACTTTGAAATTAATGCGATGTCATCTCGTGTAAATTGACTTTCGCCTTTAAGCTTTGCTGAAGCGGTCTGTCTGCTGACTTCGAGAATATTTGCGATCGCCTTCACAAAATCCTCATCACCACAAAGTACCATCTTCGATTTTAATATTTTGACATTCAACTTATCACCACCTTTCAAATAACTAATGTAACACTGATGTCATTCGCCGTCGTTGTTACAGTTATTATTTTACTATAATTTACAGAATTTGTAAACTGTCTCTTATACACATCTGACGCTGCCGACGATCGCATAAG
>ENA-UAHN01000511-UAHN01000511.1-human-gut-metagenome-genome-assembly--contig:-NODE-511-length-10948-cov-4.111631_pt1 | contig 10948 bp, 5 predicted proteins | sample MGYA00244409_ERZ654369 | MGnify/ENA primary metagenome ERZ654369 (study PRJEB26926, sample SAMN06165271) | human gut metagenome | biome: ENVO:00009003; feature: ENVO:2100002; material: ENVO:00002003... | reverse complement strand
TTCCTCTACGTCTCGTGGGCTCGGAGATGTGTATAAGAGACAGGACTGAATGTATTTTAAAAAGCAGAGAAAAGTATTCCGAGGTGTATTCTGAGATTGAAAAGATAAATCAAACCGTCAGAATCCTTATCCTTGCCGAAAGCGATAGTGAACCGGACAAAGACTCATTGCCTGATGATTTAAAACCGCTTGCACTCATTCTTATCAAGGATAAACTTCGTGATAATGTAAATGAAACGGTAAAATATTTTAAGGAACAAGGTGTCACCTTAAAGGTAATTTCAGGCGACAGCGTTAAAACTGTTAAAAATATTGCACTTGACACAGGGATTGAGGGTGCAGAAAATGCAATTGATATGTCAACCGTGACAACAGATAAAGAGCTTGAAGATGCGGCAGAGCGTTGTAATGTGTTTGGCAGAGTAACTCCGGCTCAAAAGAAAAAGCTTGTGGTTGCCCTTAAAAAGCACGGACATTCGGTTGCTATGACAGGTGACGGAGTAAATGATGTTCTCGCACTCAAAGAGGCGGATTGCTCCGTAGCTATGGCGTCGGGCAGTGATGCCGCACGAAATGTGTCACAGCTTGTACTTGTCAATAATGACTTTGGCGCAATGCCGAGCGTTGTGGCAGAGGGCAGACGAACAATCAATAACCTTGAACGAAGCTCTGCACTCTATCTTGTAAAGACGATTTATTCGGTTATACTCTCAATTTTCTTCATATTCTTCCGCACAGGATATCCCTTTGAACCGATACAGCTTACGCTTGTCGGTGCATTAACGGTTGGATTGCCATCATTTGTTCTCGCACTTCAACCGAATAAAGATATAGTAAAAGGTAATTTCACCGTAAATATAATAGCAAGATCACTCCCAACAGCTTTTTGTATTTCGGCAGATACAATATTACTCGCAATTTTAAAGTATATGACAGATATGCCACAGGCACAGTTTTCAACTCTCTGCGTATATCTTACTGCATTTTCATGTATGCTGCTTGTAATCAGATTATCAATCCCGTTCAATCCGCTCAGAGCCGTTATGGTCATCGGATGTTCCGCAGGAATAATAATCGGTTCAATCTTCTTTGGCGGATTGTTCTCACTTGCACCGCTTACATTTGAAAACATCATATTGCTTGTAATCTTTGCTGTAGGCACATTTGTTGTATTTAATATATTCTACAATATAGCACAGCACTATATAGAAAAATTCAAAAAGGAAAGTCATCTTAAACTGACTGCAAAAAGAAATGCAAATAAACAAAAACGCTGAAAAATTAATCAGACAACTGAATAATCAAGGCTATGAGGCTTTTATAGTGGGCGGTTGTGTTCGTGATTATCTTCTCGGATTGACTCCGCATGATACAGATATTTGTACAAACGCTTTGCCTGAGCAGACAAAAAAATGTTTTGAGGCTTATCGTATGTTTGATACAGGTATCAAACACGGCACAATTTCCGTTGTATGCGGCGGTGAAGTCTATGAAATCACAACCTACCGTATTGACGGTGATTATTCCGATAACCGTCATCCGGACAGCGTAAGCTTTACACGAAACATAAATGAAGATTTGCAACGCCGTGACTTTACGGTAAATGCAATGGCATATAACGCTGAATACGGTCTTGTCGATCCATACGGCGGTAAAAATGACCTTAAAGATAAAGTTATCCGTTGTGTCGGAAATCCCGATACACGCTTTAACGAGGATGCTCTGCGAATCTTGCGGGCATTACGCTTTGCCTCTGTTTACGGATTTTCAATTGAAGAGAACACATCAAAGTCTATATTTAAAAATGCAGACTTGCTAAAAAACATTGCAACAGAGCGTGTGATTTCGGAATTTCTAAAGCTCATCTGCGGTAAGGATGCCGTAAAAATTCTTGATGCTTACCGAGAAACAATTGCTGTTATTATCCCTGAAATTACCGTTATGTTCAATTTCAATCAGAACAACATTCATCATTCGTATGATTTGTGGCAACATACCCTGACTGCACTCGGCACAATTGAACCGAATCCCATACTTCGTATGACAATGCTTCTGCATGACATCGGCAAGCCTTTTGTTAAAACCACTGACAACAGCGGTCAATCGCATTTTCAGGGACATCAGCTTGAAAGTAAAAAAATTGCAGACAGAATTCTGCACAGACTAAGATTACCGTCTGATTTTATCAACAAAACTCTTCTGCTTATTGAATATCATGATGTCCGTTTTAACGGCAGTAAAAAGCTTATGAAAAAGGTTATGAATGTACTCGGTACAGACCTTACAAAGCAGTTGTTAGAGGTTGAATATGCCGATATATCTGCACAGTCTGAATATCAGCGAGAAGAAAAGCTCGGATATCTTGAAACGGCTAAAACACATCTTAATGAAATAATCAAAGATAACGAATGTTTTAAGCTGAGTCAGCTTGATATCAACGGTAAAGATGTTTTAAACCTTGGCGTAAAAGAGGGAAGAGATGTCGGAAATATTCTCGATTATCTGCTAATGCTTGTAGTAGATGCAAATGTTCCAAACAAAAAGTCAATACTCATATCAAAAGCCAAAGAATATATTTACGGTAATCAAATGAATAAGTAATTAAAAAAGAGGATTTCAGCGAAAACTGAAATCCTCTGATTTTTGTTTAAAATTAAAGAACCTTTGATAAAAATTCCTTTAAACGGTCGTCCTGCGGATTATTGAAGAACTCCTGCGGATTGTTCTTTTCTTTGATAACACCGTCGTCAATAAATACAACATCGGTTGCAACTTCCTTTGCAAAGCCGATTTCGTGAGTAACAACAACCATTGTCATACCTGCCTTTGCAAGCTCTTTCATAACATCAAGAACTTCGCCGACCATTTCGGGGTCGAGTGCAGATGTCGGCTCGTCAAAGAGGAGAACATCAGGATTCATCGCAAGTGCTCTTACAATTGCAATACGCTGTTTCTGACCGCCTGAAAGCTGATTCGGATATGCGTTTGCCTTTTCGGCAAGTCCTACACGCTCCAAAAGATCCATAGCGTCTTTTTTAGCCTCATCTTTGCTCTTGCCAAGAAGCTTGACAGGAGCCATTGTAAGGTTGTCAATAACAGTCTTGTGGGGGAAAAGGTTAAACTGCTGGAACACCATTCCCATTTTTTGACGGTGAACATTTATATTAACCTTTGGATCCGTAATATCGGTACCCTCAAAGAAAATGTGACCGCCTGTCGGTTCCTCAAGTCTGTTAAGGCAACGGAGAAAGGTTGATTTACCCGAGCCTGACGGACCGAGAACAACAACTACATCGCCTTTAAAAATGTCAATATCAATACCTTTAAGAACCTGAATATCTTTACCGAATGATTTTTCAAGTCCTCTTACGGAGATTAATGCGTTATCTTTCACTCTTTTTCAATCTCCTTTCAAATCTTCTGAGGATGTACGAAAGCACAAGTACAATTACAAGGTAAATCAATGCAACCGTAATAAGCGGGAAGAATGCCTCGTAAGTTCTTGAACGAATCATATTACCAATATATGTGATATCTGCAAGTGCAACATAACCTGCAACCGAAGTTTCTTTGAGAAGTGTAATAATTTCATTGCCGAGTGCAGGAAGAACATTTTTAATTGCCTGCGGAAGAACGACCATTGTCATTGTCTGTCTGTTGTTAAAACCGAGTGAACGGCTTGCCTCAGTCTGACCGATGTCAACAGCCATAATGCCCGAACGAACAATTTCTGCAACATAAGCGGCAGAGTTCATGCCAAATGCAATGATTGCGGCAAAGATACCGTTTCTTACAGATGCAAGAATAATGTAATACATAATCATCAACTGAACTACAACAGGTGTGCCTCTGATAACAGTAATGTAGATGTTGCAAATCGCATTAAAGAATTTCAGAACACAATCACCGAAGCTCCTGCATTTTCTCTTGTCAAGCTGAATATCGTGAGTAGCTCTTACAAGAGCAATGACAAAACCGATAATAACACCGATAATACCTGCAAACAATGTGATTTCAAGGGTTACAAGCAAACCGCTTAAAAGCTGCTGCCATCTGTTATCTGTGATGAATGTGTTTTTAAAGCTTTCGCCGAGATTGCCGAACAAACTGCCCGACGCACTGTCGTTTACGATAATAACCTGAGTTGTGTTTGCATATGAAGTTGAAAAGTCGATATTTTTTCTTCTTTCCGGTGTGTCAGTCATACCCGCCATACCGAAATCGTCTTTGCCGGTCTGAACAGCAGTGATAACAGAATCAAATTCCATATCATCAATAACAAGTTTTTTACCGAGCTTGTCACAGATTGCTGTAGCCATCATCGGATCAAGACCGACAATTTTACCGCCTTCAACATATTCATACGGTGGAAAAGCAGCGTTCGTAGCCATATGAAGTTCACCGTCATACTTGATATCCTTAGGTGATTGATAGGGTACGGTATCGGTATTACCCTCTATGTAATAGCTTTTGATTTTGTCCAGAACGCCCTCGTCTTTAAGCTCTGCAAGAGCTTTGTCGATTTTTTCGGTGAGTTCATGATTTTCCTTTGAAATGCAGATTGCATACTGCTCTTCCGCAAAAGGTTCATCAAGAATTTTTAGTCCTGCATTTGCTTTTACAAATTCCTTTGCCGGTTCACTGTCAATTACAACACAGTCGATTTTATTCTGTGTAAGAGCTACGATAGCGTCGGCACCCTTGCTGTAACGCATAACCTTGGTGCCGTCAGCCTCATAGTCAGATACAAAAGTATCGCCGGTTGTACCTGTCTGAACACCTACGGACGCTCCTTTGATATCATCGGCAGTCTTAATTTCCTTAACCGATGAATCACCGCATCCGGTGAACAGAAAAACAGTAGAGAACAGCATTGAAATCAGTACCAATAAAGTAACTGTCTTTTTCATTGTTTTCCTCTTTTTCTTTCTCTTAAAATATTTATTTGCAAATCCTTATCAGATTCTTGCAACGCCTGTCTCAACAGCGGCCTTCTTAACAGCCTCAGCAACAGTTTTGCCGATTCTCTTGTCAAATGCCTCGGGAAGAATATAATCTGCATTAAGCTCTTCATCGCTCACGAGTGAAGCAATTGCAAAAGATGCGGCAACTTTCATTTCTTCGTTAATATCGCTTGCACGGCAGTCGAGAGCACCTCTGAAAATACCCGGAAAAGCAAGTACATTGTTAATTTGGTTAGGAAAGTCACTTCTGCCTGTACCTACAACAGCCGCACCTGCCTTTTTAGCAATGTCAGGCATAATCTCGGGAGTCGGATTAGCCATAGCAAAAAGGATAGGATCCTTAGCCATTGACTTAACCATTTCTTCGCTTACGCAACCTGCGGCAGAAATTCCGAGGAATACATCAGCACCTTTCATTGCATCTGCAAGCGAACCCTCAAGGTGAGAAAGGTTAGTAATTTCAGCCATTTCCTGTTTAACAGCGTTAAGTCTCGGATCACCCTTGCAGATAATACCCTTACTGTCGCAAAGTGTAATGTCCTTTACACCCATATTAAGAAGGTGCTTTGCAATTGCAATACCTGCCGCACCTGCACCGTTCATAACAACCTTGATTTCGTCAAGTTTCTTGTGAACAAGCTTGAGTGAGTTGATAAGACCTGCGGCAACAATAACGGCAGTACCGTGCTGGTCATCGTGGAAAATCGGAATATCACACTTCTCTTTGAGCTTCTTTTCAATTTCAAAGCATCTCGGAGCGGCAATATCCTCAAGATTGATTCCGCCGAATGAACCGCTGATAAGGTAAATTGCGTTTACAATTTCGTCAACATCCTTACTTCTTACGCAAATAGGAAATGCGTCAACATCGCCGAATTCCTTAAAAAGCGCACATTTGCCCTCCATAACAGGCATACCTGCCTCAGGACCTATGTCACCAAGACCGAGAACAGCTGTACCGTCGGTTACAACGGCAACAAGGTTGTTTCTTCTTGTGAGTTCAAAAGACTTGTCATAGTCCTTCTGAATTTCAAGACACGGTTCTGCAACACCCGGAGTATAGGCAAGAGAGAGGTCTTCAGCCGAGTTAATCGGAACTCTTGAAACAACTTCAATCTTACCGTTCCACTCATAGTGTTTTTTGAGTGATTCTTTTCTGATATCCATATCGGTAACTCCTTATAATAATTTCCCTCTCATTATACCCCTAAAAAGCCGTTATATCAAGTAAAAATCACAAAATTCATTTGACTTTTGTACAAAAAAGGTATAAAATAAATGTGCGAGTGTGTTGAACAGCTGCGAGCAGCTGCCGAAAGGTACTGTGCGAGGAAAGTCCGGGCTTCACAGAGCAATAATAACGGCTAACGGCCGCCGGAGGCGACTCCAGGGATAGTGCAACAGAAAATTACCGCCATTATATGGTAAGGATGGAAAGGTGAGGTAAGAGCTCACCGGAGGGCAGGAGACTGCTCTGCCGTGTAAACCCTATTTGAAGCAACACCGTGGTAGGACATTATACGCTTGCTCGGCGTGTCCTTAGGAGGTGGCATCGAGCAGATTCGGTAACGGTCTGCCAAGATAGATGGCTGTTCACGACAAAACCCGGCTTACAGACACAGTCGCATATTAGGGCACCTTTTATGGGTGCTTTAATATTATTGTCGAATTTTAGCAATTTGTACAAATGTTATGCACATTTGCAATTGATTTAAAAAATGCATTGCATTTATGTTGCTCTTTATTGTACTTTGCTTTATGCTGAAATCTATTGAAATTGATTTAATTTGATTTGTTTCAGTCGACTGATTCGACACATAGTAGAGTTTTGAAATTAATTTGAAAGGTGTGTAAAAATTTGAAAACAAAATCAAAAATACTCAGCGCAATATTGAGCGTGAGCATCCTGTCGGCAAGCCTATCTGCCTTTGTATCCGGTTCACTCGGTGTTCAGGCGGCAGAAAGCTCACCAACCGTATCGGCTAATAAGTACAAACTCAAAGATAATATTCAGGACGGTGTAATTTTACATTGTTTTGACTGGACTTATAACGATATTAAGGCTGAATTGCCTAAAATTGCAAAAGCCGGATTTACAAGTATACAGACTTCTCCGGCACAGCCAAACGGAACAGGTACTTGGTATTGGTTATATCAGCCAATTTCATTCAGTATCGGAACAAATGGTGTCGGTACAAAGGCTGAACTTCAGTCGCTTTGTGATGAGGCGGAAAAGTACGGAATTAAGATTATTGTCGATGTTGTTGCTAACCATTTGAGAGGCGATCACAACAACATAGACAACGATTTAAAGCCATCCGAGTATTGGCATACCTTCGGCGGAGGTATTGACTGGAAAAACCGTTGGCAGGTAACACACGGCTCGATTGGTATGCCGGACATTGCAACCGAAAATCCATATGTTCAGCAAAAAGTCTGCAACTATGTTCAGGAACTCAAGTCGGTAGGTGTTGACGGACTTCGTTGGGACGCTGCAAAACACATTGGCGTTCCGAGCGAGGGCGACGATTTCTGGAAATCGGTAACACAGTACGGTCTTTATAACTACGGCGAAATTCTCGGTGGTCCCGATGACCGTTCGACAGGCAATGAAGACATTATGAAAGAGTATACCGATTATATTTCTGTCACAGATAGTAACTACGGTAAAGAACTCCGTGATTCGTTTAATTCGGGCAAAGCTCCTACTTCAAGCGGAAACTGGAGTGAAAAAGGCATTTCAAACGATAAGCTTCTTTATTGGGGTGAAAGCCATGATACATGGTCAAACAACAAAGACTGGGGCTTTTCAAATGAAATGAGTCAGAATGTTATTGACCGTGCCTATGCGGTTGCGGCAAGCCGTAATAAAGTTACTGCTCTTTATTTTTCCCGTCCTTCTTCAACCAACAAAGAAAGTATCAAAATGGGAGAAAAAGGCTCAACTCATTTCACCAGCAGTGAGGTTGCCCAAATCAATAAGTTCCATAATGCAATGGACGGCAAAGCCGATTACTACACAGTGTCAGACGGTTGTTCTGTAATTACCCGTAAAGACGGCGGTGCTGTTATCGTAAAAGGCAGCGGAAGCGGCGAGGTATCGGTAGAAAACGGCGGCGGTTACGCAAAACCGGGTACATACACAGACGCTGTTTCAGGCAATACATTTACAATTACATCAAGCACCATTTCAGGTACAATAGGTTCATCAGGTATTGCAGTAGTCTATGATGCCGAACCCGAAGGACCTTCAGCGTCAGTAACTCCGGGTTCAACAAACTACAATACAGATGAGCTCACACTTACGCTCAATTGCAAGAATGCAAAAAATGCTCAGTATTCAATTGATGACGGTGCATTTGTAAACTACACAAACGGTCAGAAAATTACAATCGGTACTAACCTTGCTTACGATACTGTAACCACAGTAACAGTAAAAGCAAGCGACGGCAAGACAACATCCGATCCGGAAACATATACATATACAAAAGTAGACCCGAATGCCGTAAAGGTTGTTGCTTATGATAACTCATCAACCAAGTGGTCTAAGGTCAATGCATATTTCTGGAGTGATGACAATAAAGAAATGACATCGTGGCCGGGCAAGAAAATGACCGACAAGGGTAATAATATTTTTGATATTGAAGTGCCTGACGGTGCAAAATATGTAATTTTCAACAACGGTGACAGTCAGACAGATGACCTCAGGATTGCAGACGGTAATAAAATTTACAGCAACGGTTCTTGGCAGAACTATTCGACTGTAAAACCCACTCAGCCGACAACAGCTCCTTCCACGACAGTCCGTCCTACTACAATCGCAACACAGCCGTCTACAACTCAGCCTACCACATCACAGCCTGCTACAACACAGCCTGCTACAACACAGCCTTCTACAACTCAGCCGGTAACAGAGCCTTCAAACAGAATTCTTATCGGTGATGTTGATTTAAACGGAACATTTACAGTCTGTGATTCAACAGAGGTTCAAAGATACATTGTTAACATATCGACTTTAAGCGATGAGGCTCTCATTGCGGCAGATGTAGACAAGGATTCTGTTATTTCTGTAAAAGACGCAACTATGATTCAGGCTTATATCGTTAAGCTTATTGTTGAAGACTCATACTGCGGTACTTACACAGAAAATGTTGCACCCACCCAGCCTACAACAAATGTCACAAAGCCAACAACCGAACCGACTTCAATTCAGACGAAGAATTATGTTTATTTCAATAATACGGAAAACTGGTCAACAGTAAATGTCTATGCATGGAGTTCAACAGATTCGACTTATATGAGCTGGCCCGGCAAGGCTATGGAAAGTATAGGTAATAACACATACAGATTTGAACTTCCGAATGGTGCAGAATATGCTATATTCAATAACGGTTCAGCACAGACAGGTGACTTAAAAATCCCCGATGTAAATATGATTTACTCAAACGGACAGTGGAGTAAATACTCCAAGTAAAATTTAACAAGTTTATCTAAGAGCCGCCCCGCACAATCAAGCACATTTTGCTGTTTTGATTTTTACTGTCGGGGCGGTACTGTTATTTGTTTAAATCACAATACTAAATAAACCGCCTGTAAAAAATGATTGCCCCCTAAAAGTCAGATTTTTGCTCTGACCTTTAGGGGGCGTTTCACAATCCGATTGATTTCGGAGGTTTATTTATTCGATTTTTCTATAATTTTTTCGGCACATTTAATGCCGTCAACTGCGGCGGAGATAATTCCGCCTGCATAGCCTGCACCTTCACCGCACGGATACAGTCCTTCAATAAGTACACTTTCGAGCGTATCTGTCTTTCTCATGATTCTGACTGGGGAAGAGCTTCTGCTCTCAACGCCGGTCAAAACAGCGTCACCGTCATCAAATCCGTGTAACATTCTGCCCATTTTCACAATGCCCTGAGCCATTGAAGTGCTGACATATTCAGGCAAAATCTCGTTCAGATTTGAAAACTCATAATTCGGACCGATACTTGGCTTTACATCACCGAGATGTGTGGATTTCCTGTTATTAAGAAAATCGTCAACTCTTTGTATAGGTGCATTATAATTTTCACCGCCGGCAACGAATGCTTTTGATTCAAGCTTTCTCTGCAAATACATTCCGGCAAGCGGATGGTCGGATTCATAATCATCCGGGTTTATTCCTACAAGCAACGCTGAATTTGAATTTTCGGCATTTCGTGCAAATTCACTCATACCGTTGGTGCAAAGTCTGTTTTTTTCGCTTGACGCATTGACAACCTTGCCTCCCGGACACATACAAAATGTATACACACCCCGTCCGTTATCAAGGTGCGTACTCAGCTTATAATTTGCCGAGCCGAGTTTTTTATTGCCCGCAAACCTGCCGTATTGTGCCTTATCAACTTTTTGACGAAGATGTTCAATTCTTGCTCCTACCGAGAAAGGCTTTGTCTCAATCGGCAATTTTAAATCATAAAGCATCTCAAAAGTATCTCTTGCACTGTGACCGATTGCAAGAATAACATTGTCTGTTTCTATAATTTCATCGCCGTTAGCTGTTTCAACGGTTATAGATTTCAGCTTGTTATCACTAAAAGCCATTGAAACAAGCTTCGTTTCAAACATAACCCTTCCGCCGAGTTCAATAATCTCGTTGCGGATATTTTTTATTGTTCCTTTTAGCATATCCGTTCCGATATGCGGCTTTGCGTTATAGAGAATTTCATCGGGTGCGCCGTGGCTTACAAATTCTTCAAGCACCTTGCGTTGTCTTATATCTTTTGTACCTGAATTCAGTTTGCCGTCAGAAAATGTTCCCGCACCGCCTTCACCAAACTGAACATTTGAAGTTATGTCAAGCTGACCGCTTGTCCAGAACCTGTTCACATCGGCAGTTCGCCTATCAACATCACGACCTCTTTCAATAAGAATTGGATTTGCACCGCTTCTTGCCAGAATAAGTGCCGCAAACAATCCAGCCGGACCTGCTCCGACAACAA
>ENA-UAHN01000487-UAHN01000487.1-human-gut-metagenome-genome-assembly--contig:-NODE-487-length-11191-cov-6.448186_pt1 | contig 11191 bp, 8 predicted proteins | sample MGYA00244409_ERZ654369 | MGnify/ENA primary metagenome ERZ654369 (study PRJEB26926, sample SAMN06165271) | human gut metagenome | biome: ENVO:00009003; feature: ENVO:2100002; material: ENVO:00002003... | reverse complement strand
GCGATCGTCGGCAGCGTCAGATGTGTATAAGAGACAGAAACATATGATATAAAACATATAACATAAAACATATAAGCTCCGGCACAGAAAACTTTTTGTTCTGACCGGAGTTTTTATATTATGCTGTAATATTTTTTAAAAGTAACCTACCTGTAACTTTACATAATGTATTATACACTTGTATCGCGGGGCGGCTGCACTTTAAAGGACAGACCGCACAGCACTCAAAAATGTATAGAGAAGAAAAGGAGAATTAAATGGAACTGCTTAGAGTAGAACACTTATCAAAAATATATGGAGCCGGAGAAAATCAGGTCAAGGCTTTGGACGATGTGTCATTGAGCGTGGAAAAGGGAGAGTTTGTGGCAATAGTCGGGGCGAGCGGCTCCGGAAAATCCACACTGCTTCATCTGCTCGGAGGTGTTGACAGGCCAACAAGCGGAAAGGTGTATATAAACGGCACTGATATTTTTGCAATGAATGATGATGAGCTTGCCATATTCAGAAGAAGACAGGTAGGTATCATTTATCAGTTTTATAATCTGATACCTATATTAAATGTGGAGGAAAACATGGCAATCCCGATGGAGCTTGATGGAAGAAAGGTGGAAAAAGCACAGATGGATGACATGCTTTTACGCCTTGGACTTACAGAGAGACGTACTCATCTGCCAAATGAGCTCTCAGGTGGACAGCAGCAGCGCACATCTATAGGAAGAGCCCTGATTACGAGACCATCTATAGTGCTCGCGGATGAGCCGACCGGAAACCTGGATACCAAGGCCAGCAACGAGATTATGCATCTCTTAAAGACCTCAAACCGTGAGCTCAACCAGACAATCATTATGATTACACATAATATGGAGCTTGCAAAGGCGGCTGACCGCACAATAATGATAGAGGATGGTAAAATCAGATGAATTTGATGAAGACACTCACATTAAAAAACTTAAAGCTCAACAGGAAAAGAACTATTGTCACGATAGTCGGAATAATTCTGGCAACAGCACTTTTGTCGGCGCTTGTCACACTTGTGTCAAGCTTTCAGTACAGTATGATTGAATACCAGAAGCAAAAGGGCGGCGACTTTCATGTGAAATTTTCGAATGTGAAAATGTCTGAGCTTTCGGAGTTTAAAAACAACAGAAATATTGAAAGCACATTTGAGACAATGGGAATGGGCTTTGCAAAGCTGGATGGCTGCAAGAATGAGGATAAGCCATATGCATATGTCATGGCAACAGATGAGGCCGGCTTTGAGAGGGGCTGCTTTAAACTGATAGAGGGCCGCATGGCAAAAAATGAGGATGAGATAGTCATTCCAAGGCACTTAAAGACAAACGGACGAATCGACATAAAGGTGGGAGATGAGATAACACTTGATATCGGAAAGCGATATGATTCAAACACCGAAGGTGTCATATGGGAAAACAGCGCATATGAGCATGAGGCAGAGACACTTACCGATATTGTGACAAAGCACTACAAGGTGGTAGGCATCATGGAAAGACCGGGCTATGGAATGGAGGACTATAGTGCCGCCGGATATACATTTGTCACATACTCTGATGAACTGGCAGCAATTGATAACGGCACAAAGAGCGAGGCTGACACTACACTCACAGTGTACAGCAGATACACTCAAAAGGCATTAAGAAACAAGGATGCTGTGACAGCAGATATAATTGGCGTGGATGAAAAGCTGTTTGCGAAAGCGAATAATTCATCTGTTGAAATGACTGCTGAGGAGAGTGACAGGTTTCTTAAAGAGATGGAAAATGCAAAATATGATATATATATGAATGGCTTCCTTATAAGCTATGAGTGCGTTTTCCCGATTGACGGTACATTTAAAGCACTGTTTACAGTGGCTACTGTTGTGGCTTTGATAATCATACTGACATCAGTGTACTGTATCAAAAACAGCTTCAACATATCAATCACTGAAAAAATCAGGCAGTATGGCATGCTTGCAAGCGTGGGTGCTACGAGACGCCAGATAAAAAGCAGTGTTAAGACAGAGGCAGCAATGCTTGGAGTGGTTGGTATTCCGGTGGGTACCATGAGCGGTATTTTGGCATCGCTCATACTTGTCAAGGTGGTAAATGCGCTGTCAGCAGGCTGGCTTAACTTTGCTTTGAGCTTTCATACCTCCCTGCCTGCACTTATTCTTGCTGTGATACTTAGTATAGCGACCATTTATTTTTCTGCAACAGGCAGTGCAAGAAGGGCCGCAAAGGTCACACCGCTTGAAGCAATAAGAAACACAAAGGAGATTAAAATAAAGTCAGCAAAGCTTAAGACACCGGCTATTATAGGCAGAATCTGGGGCATTGGAGGCGTTATCTCATATAAGAATATAAAGAGAAACAAAAAAAAGTACAGAACCACAGTGACATCCATTGTCATCTGCTCAGTAACCTTTATTGTGATATCATACTTTATGTCTATGGCCTTTAGCGTTGTTGGGATGTCATATGCATCAGTAGATTACAATATTGGAATAAATATGTCATGTAAAAAGGACCTTGATATTGAAAAGCTCTCTGAGCTTTTGAGTGGCATTGAAGGAGCTGAGGATTATCTGGTTGGAGCAGGTTATTATTTTGATGTAGATAAGCCGGAGTATACAAAGGAATATGGAGAGTATTGCGGGCAGCTTTATGATGACAGAGAGGATGTCTCACAAGAGTTTTTTATCACGGTTTTAAATGACAAATCGTATGATAAGTATGCGTCTGACGCAGGCGTAAAAAATGCAGATACAGGAGCAATTCTTGTAAATAAATGCACATTTGATGTGTATAATGAGAAAAGCTCGAAATACGTCAAAGAAGAGATGGAGCTGTACAAATATAAAGCAGGAGATATAATCGAGTGTGGCTACAATGTGTATGATGATGCTTCTTCTGATGATAATGCAGCAGAAGGCGATACTGAAAGCAGCACAGATGATAATAATGCAGTGGAAGGTGATACTGAAAGCGGCACAGAGGATAACAGCGGATACGTTGACGAGGAAACAATAAATAACGGAGTCAGAAAGACTGTGGATGTAACTATTGCAGGTGTCACAGACAAGGTACCAATAGGTTATAAGGGCTACAGCAACACGCTATTGTTTATGAACCAAAAAGGCTTTGAAAGCCTATGGGGTGACGGTAAGAACGGTAATGAGATTAAACCGGGATATGCGTCATATTCGGCATATGTGGTTGCAGAAAATGCAGATGAATATCAGGATACATTCGAAAAGGAGACGGAAGGAAATCCTGAGTATTCGCAGATTAGTTTTTATGTCAGCAATCTGGATAAGCAGATGCGCGATGAAAAGTCACTCTTTACACTGCTTGGAGTATTTACATACGGACTTATTGTAGTCATTGCCTTAATAGGAATCACAAATATCATCAATACCTTAAGTACCGGAATGGAGCTTAGAAGCCGCGAGTTTGCCACATTAAGAAGCATTGGAATGACAGATAAGCAGTTTGTGGGAATGGTCAGGCTCGAGAGTGTGTTTATATCTGTGAAGGCGCTTGTAATAGGAGTACCGCTTGGTATTTTAATAAGCTATCTCTTATGTGTTATGATGAACAGGATGGATGATGCAATCATTTATGAACCGCCGTATAAAGCAATTATATTGTGTATATTGGTTGTAATAATGCTGATTTATGCTATCATGAAACTATCAATGACGAAGCTTAGACACAATAACATTATTGAGACAATCAAGAATGAAAATCTGTAGGAAATGCGGGAGCTGATATGAAAAAAATACTTCTCATAGAGGACAATAAAGGAATAACAGAGGGACTGTGTGATACCTTTACAGAACCTGAATATGAGCTTTTGACAGCAAGCAATTTAAAGGAGGCTGGGGCACTTTTGAGTGAGCACCCCGGCCTTGTGCTGCTTGATGTGTCGCTTCCGGATGGGAACGGCTTTGATTTTTACAGCGAAAGGCTGGAAAAAGAAAAAACACCGGTGATTTTTCTTACCGCAAGGGATGAGGAAAATGATATAGTAAAGGGACTCGAGCTTGGAGCGGAGGATTACATCACAAAGCCTTTTTCCGTAAGAGAGCTTGTGGCGAGGGTAAACCGCGTATTTTTACGAAGGAAAAGTGATGACAGCTCATCTGTCATACACGCAAGAAGCATAAGCTATGACATGGACAAAAAGGAAGCAAGAAGGGATGGACAGGTGATTGCTCTTTCAAGTCTTGAAAACCGCATACTTGATCTGCTTTTTACCAATCACGACAAGGCTGTGTCCAGAAATGCCGTGCTTGACTGCATCTGGGAGGCAACAGGCAACGATGTCTATGACCATACAGTGACTGTCTATATGAAGCGCATCAGGGCAAAGCTTGGTGAGGATGTGATAAAGACTGTGAAGGGAATCGGGTATCGTGTTGATTCAGATGAAGCTATTTAAACAGTATCGGCCGACAGAGACAGTTCCCGGGGGAAAGCATGAGAAAGAAGAAATATAATTTAGAGAACAGAAAACATTTTGTGTATTTTGCGATAATTTATACATGTATATGTGTGACGGTTATGGCTTTTACCGTTTTTTTCCAGTACAGGGCATATACGAAAAACTATAACATCACAGTGGCTAAGCTATGTGCGCTTATTCATGAAAAATATCCCGATGTATCAGATGGCAGTATAGCTGCGATTCTAAATGACAGCAGCTCAGGCAGCGATTATACAAATTTAAAAAGCGCAGAGACGCTCTTAAAAAAATACGGCATTGATATGGAAAAGGATTCTGCGGTTTTGTCAAATGAAAAAGCGCTTAAAGGAGCGCTTTGGCTAGACATATTTCTTGTTGTGCTTTTTGCAGGGGGATTTTGCCTTTACATTGTGCTTATAAGATTTAGCTTTAAAAGACAGGTCAGACAGGCTGCGGATTATCTGCGCCGCATAAATCAGGGAGACTACAGACTTGTTATGGCAGATAGCACAGAGGGAGAGATTTCTATACTAAAGGGAGAGCTTTACAAGACAGCAATCTATTTGAGGGAGTCTGCGGAAAATGCAAAGGCAGACAAGCTTTTGCTAAAGGATGCGCTTTCTGACATATCGCACCAGCTTAAGACTCCGCTCACATCACTTTCGATAAATCTGGAAAATCTGGAAGGAAATCCTGATATGGCATCTGAAAACAGAAACAGGATAATGCGCAGGGCAAAGCGCGATGTGGACAATATATCGCATATGGTGCAGGCTATCTTAAAGCTTTCAAGGCTTGAAGCGGATGTTGTGGAGTTTGATGAGAAGGATACGCTGCTGTCTGAAATTGTGTCTGAGGCAGCTGATAATGTTATGGCACTTTGCGATTTGAGAGACATAAGGCTGTCCATAGATGAAGGCTCTGATAAGGATGCCTGTATACATGCTGATGCATACTGGCAGTGTGAGGCCATTACAAACATAGTAAAAAATGCAGTAGAGCACGCAGAGAGTGAGGTAAGGATAGGCTTTTACAGGTATGAGATGTATGCAGAGATAACAGTGCAAAACGATGGAGAGACAATAAGTGATGAGGACAAAAAGCATATATTCACGCGTTTTTACAGCGGCAGCGGACAGCCGGCAGACAGCATCGGCATAGGACTTTCGCTCGCGGAAGCAATTGTGCGTCATGACAATGGATATATCCTTGTGGAGGATTGTAAAAAAGATGTATTAAATGAAAAAAATGAATGCAGTGGCACACGCTTTGTGGTAAGATATTTGTGATAAGTTGAGAAAAATTATCAATAAATACACTAGGAAGCGATAAAATGACACTAAAAGAACTTGGCATAGGACAGAGTGCCAGAATACTTACAGTAGGCGGTGAGGGCGCACTGCGTCAGCATTTCCTGGATATGGGAGTAATCCCAAAGGCCGAAGTGACAGTAATCAAATTTGCACCGATGGGAGACCCGATGGAGCTTCAGGTGCACGGCTATGAGCTCACATTGAGGCTTGATGATGCGGCACAGATTGAGGTAGAATTAATTGACAGCCGTTCAAGAAAGCATGAGGGTCCTAAAAAGATAAGCAACACAGCCCATCCCGGACTTGGTGAGGAGGGCAAATACCATGTGAAGGGCAGTGGCAATCCCCTTCCGGATGGTGAGAAGCTCACATACGCACTTGTGGGAAACCAAAACTGCGGCAAGACAACACTTTTCAACCAGCTTACAGGCTCAAACCAGCATGTGGGCAATTTCCCGGGAGTGACGGTGGACAGAAAGGATGGCTCTATTAAAGAACATCCGGATACATCAATCACAGATTTACCGGGCATTTACTCAATGAGCCCATATACTAATGAGGAGATTGTGTCGAGAAACTTTGTGCTCGATAACAAGCCAAAGGCCATAATAAATATCGTAGATGCGACAAATATCGAGAGAAACCTGTATCTGACCATGCAGCTTCTTGAGATGGATATACCGATGGTTATTGCACTCAATATGATGGATGAGGTGACGGCAAACTCAGGCTCAATCGATGTAAATAAAATCGAGGGACTGTTAGGAGTGCCTGTTGTACCGATTTCAGCCGCGAAGAATCAGGGTGTTGATGAGCTGGTGCGCCATGCAATACACATTGCAAAGTATCAGGAGCGCCCGGGCAGACAGGATTTCTGTGATGAGAATGATTTTGGCGGTGCCGTGCACAGATGTATACACGCGGTCAGTCACCTGATTGAGGATCATGCAAAGCTCGCCGGAGTTCCGATTCGCTTTGCTGCTACCAAAATTATCGAGGGGGATGCACTTATATTAGAGCAGCTTCATCTTGATGAGAATGAGAAAGATGCAATAGAGCATCTGATTGTCCAGATGGAGAAGGAGCGAGGCCTTGACAGAAGTGCTGCAATTGCGGATATGCGCTTTACATTTATTGAGAAAATATGCGAGAGCACCGTGGTAAAACCAAAGGAGAGCAGGGAGCGTATCAGAAGTGAGCGCATCGACCGTGTTCTTACAGGCAAATACACGGCAATACCGTGCTTTATAGTGATAATGCTTGCTGTATTTTATCTCACCTTCAACGTAATCGGAGCAGGCCTTCAATGGCTTTTGGAGCAGGGGATAGGAGCACTGACCGCGCTTACGGATAAGGCGCTCACAGCGGCAGGCGTGAATGAGGTGCTGCACGGACTGGTAATAGACGGCATCTTTCAGGGTGTCGGAAGCGTATTAAGCTTTTTGCCGATTATCGTGACACTGTTCTTTTTCTTATCCCTCATGGAGGACAGCGGATACATAGCGAGGGTTGCATTCTTCATGGACAAGCTCCTTCGTAAGATAGGACTTTCCGGACGAAGCATAGTACCAATGCTCATAGGCTTCGGCTGTACGGTGCCGGCTGTCATGGCGACACGTACACTGCCAAGTGAGAGAGACCGTAGAATGACTATACTCCTCACACCGTTTATGAGCTGTTCGGCAAAATTGCCAATTTATGCATTCTTTGTTAGTGCATTTTTCCCGAAGCATGGCGGACTTGTCATGGGAGGACTGTACTTCCTTGGAATAATTGTCGGAATACTTTTCGCATTTATCTACAGAAAGACTTTGTTCAGGGGTGACGCAGTGCCGTTTGTCATGGAGCTGCCAAACTACAGGATGCCGGGCGCCAAGAATGTGTGCCAGCTGCTCTGGGAGAAGGCAAAGGACTTTTTGCAGAAGGCATTTACGGTAATACTTATTGCCACAATGCTGATATGGTTCTTACAGAGCTTTGACATACACTTTAACATGGTAACAGACTCAAAGGACAGCATGCTTGCCGTTATTTCAAGTATTATCGTGCCTGTCTTTAAGCCTCTGGGACTCGGCGACTGGCGTATATGCACGTCACTTATCAGCGGACTCATGGCAAAGGAGAGCGTGGTATCAACACTTGAGATACTGTTTGGCGGAACGGTTACGACAGCACTCACAACACTTTCAGCCGCATCTCTTCTGGTGTTCTCGCTGCTCTACAGCCCATGCGTGGCTGCTATAGCATCCATAAAGAGAGAGCTGGGTGCAAAGTGGGCAGTCAGCGTGGTGCTTTTGCAGTGTGCGATTGCATGGGTGGCAGCATTTATTGTCAGGGTAATTGGACTGCTTGTGATGTAAAAAAACTGATTGAATAGTTATAAAAAACATAAAAGGAGATATGTGATGGAGATTAAACTGGAAAATGAATCACTTGAGCTCACGATAAACAGCTTCGGAGCAGAGCTTAAAAGCATCACCGGCAAGGAAACTGGTACACAGTATCTGTGGGATGCCGATGAGAAATACTGGAAGAGAAGCGCACCGGTGCTTTTCCCGTTTGTCGGCAGCTTAAAGGACAAGAAGTTTACCGTTGATGGGACAGATTATCCGATGGGACAGCACGGCTTTGCAAGGGATATGGAGTTTGAGCTTGTGTCACAGACAAAGGATGAGGCATGGTTTTCACTTAAATCAAATGATGAGACTCTTGCAAAATATCCGTTTGAGTTTGTGCTCGAAATAGGCTATAAGCTCTCAGGCAGTGAGATAAAAGTGACCTGGAGGGTGACAAATCCTGCGAAAAAGGATTTACTTTTCTCAATAGGTGGTCATCCGGCATTTATGTGTCCGGTCGCAGAGCAGGGAAAGCAGTCAGACTATTATCTGAAGCTTGACACAGACAAGGCAATCACCTACGGACTTATCTGTGACGGAGGACTTTTAGACAAGGATGACAATCTGCTTAATGTGGATGTGGATGGATACTGTCAGATAGATGAGCATATGTTTGATAAGGATGCGCTCATAATAGAAAACAGACAGGCTTCAAAGGTGAGCCTGTGTACACCGGATAAGAAGCCATACCTTACGGTGTCATTTGATGCGCCTTTATTTGGTCTGTGGTCACCGGCAGGAATGGGAGCACCGTTTATCTGTATTGAGCCGTGGTACGGCCGATGCGACAGAGCAGGCTTTGCCGGAGAATTAAAGGACAGGGAGTATGGTAATTCACTGGCACAGGGTGAGAAATTTGAGAAGTCATATACGATTGCAATTGAGATGTAGATTTTCTTGTTCTCGGGTGGCTTAAATACTTATTAAAATAATAATATAAGACATAATTAGAATCATGGGGCTGCGGTATATTGCAGTCACATGATTTTTAGATAGTAAGGATTTTTCACGAACTTGAAATAATGTAATGTAGGATAGCATAACGCTATATGTGCCTTGGTGCACCTGCCTTTTTCATGCCTGCCTGAAGCAGCCATTTCTGATCAATTTTCTTAAGATCTTCACCGAATCTGACATGCAGCCGAACTGAGCCTTCGAGCTGCTCAATATGTTCAATGGTGCCCTTGCCAAACTTTGGATGATTGACATCGTCATTGATATTAAATTTTACAGTACTGTTTTTCTTTTTGCGGTATTCCTGCTCGCGTGAATATGTGTCGCGGATAGGAATACTCTTGTCAGTAATTTTCTTTTTGAGAACCTTATCATAATCGTGCTTAATAAGTCCTTCACCGGCTTTGTAGTAAGGAGTGGGAGCTGCTCCGATAAGTGAGCAGCAATATTTCCACGCACTTCCGTGGATGCCGGGCTGCCAGTTGTACTTGTCCGGTATATCCATATTATATTGCATATAGTGGGCATATTCGTGCTTATATAAATCCATCCTGTCATCCTTTGACAAGGGCTTTGTCACACAGTAGCCGATGAAAAGCAGCGAAAAATGAAATTCTTCTTCATCCTGCCCAAAGCCCGGAGTGTATGCACCGAGCCTGTCCGTATCAAAGCCAAATGTGATAGGAACCCTTGCACCATTAAGCCCAAGCTGTCTGTCGAGCTTCTGGTAGAGAAAGCGGATTTCCGCGAGATGTATTTTTGTTTCGTTTTCGAGTAGTTGTCGTAAATTGTTGTCTATGTTCATAAGTATATTTCTCTAAAAAATCAGTTTGTTTTCAACACAGTAATGATATATTCCGTCATTCTCAACTGATTGGCACACAAAATCAGCCTTAGCCTTGACTTCGTCCTTTGCATTGCCCATGGCAACACCAATGCCTACGGCCTCAAGCATTTCAATATCGTTATGTCCGTCACCGAAAGCAATTGCTTCATCCTTTGAGAAGCCATAATGCCTAAGCACTGCAGCAACAGCATTGCCTTTGCCACTGTTAAGCGGAATAATATCAGCGGCCTTATCCCACCATGCAGTTATCTGTGAGTGGGGCGCGCCGGATAGAATCTGTGAGTGCTCATCTTTTTGGCAGGAGCACATAATCTGATATATATCAGTCCTGCTTATCTCGTCAAAATTGTCAGCGATTTTAAGCTTTTCGCTGCCGAAGGCAAAGTACTGCTCTAAATCAGGGTCGGTACCGTTTGTGACAATCATATGCTCGTTGCTGATTGCAATGGCGCGGTTCATATGCTTTAGATTGGAAATTATCTGATATTTGTCGTGCTCATTAATAGGATTTTTGAAGATGATATCATTGCCTTTGGTGACGAATGAGCCGTTAAAGGTGAGCAGGACATCAAAATCAATTCCATCAAAATGAGGCACACCTGTGTAGCATCTTCCGGTAGCCATACAAAGGATGATGCCATTTTGGTGGAGCTGCCTAAGTGCAGCAGCAGTGTTTGCTGATAATTCTTTATGTCCCAGCCGAAGCAGGGTGCCATCCACATCAAAGAATGCTATTTTAATCATAATTCACCTGCCTGTTTTAATGCTAGTTTAATGATATTTTCATTTATATAGAATCCGTTTGATTGAATTTTGGTTATTGCATTTTTTACAGAAGAAATAAAATGTTAAGTAAGTCTGCATTGCACAATGCAATTAATGGTGTTGAATTGACAATTACCCTACGCATTATTCATCTCCTCTATAAATTCTGCTTCATCATCAAAACTGAAGATAGATATATTATTATTGCTTAGATATTTGATGAAATCTTCCTCACTCATTCCGGCTATCTGTGCACAATATCCAATAGAAATATGGTTTTTTAAATAAAGCATTAGAGCAGTAGCTTTCTTGGCAAAAGCATTAGCTTCATCTTTGGTCATTTTGGTATCGTATAATACTTCATCTGGTATTTTTATTGCAATACTACACATATAAACCTGTCTCTTATACACATCTGACGCTGCCGACGATCGCATAAGTGTAGATCT
>ENA-UAHN01000485-UAHN01000485.1-human-gut-metagenome-genome-assembly--contig:-NODE-485-length-11205-cov-3.936951_pt1 | contig 11205 bp, 10 predicted proteins | sample MGYA00244409_ERZ654369 | MGnify/ENA primary metagenome ERZ654369 (study PRJEB26926, sample SAMN06165271) | human gut metagenome | biome: ENVO:00009003; feature: ENVO:2100002; material: ENVO:00002003... | reverse complement strand
AAAACTCAAACAATGCCAAAAGTCAATGGTTGACTATTGATAAATTATTAACGCCAAATCATAATTAACTAATTATTTGACTAACTGTGAACGAAGTGTATAATCCATGTAAAATAAATGTTTAAGTTTGCGGTTTGCTCTTTAAAAATGTGGGGCTGTGTGGTATAATGAAATACATCAGGCAGATATTTTCTGCTATTAAGAAAATGTAAAGATTTATGGTGGATTTCTTTATGAAAATCGGAGAAAATAAGTGAAAAATATAGGCTCTGAGCTTGGCGGCTTGTTGAAAAAAATATGCTTATGGGGCGGTGTTATGGCTGCTGTATGCTGGGCATTTACTTTGCTGTGGGGCTTTGACATCACGCAGCTTGCGGGATTTGCATTGGGCTGGGGCTATATGTGCCTTTGTATGTACTACCTTGGTGTGACCTGCGAAAAGGCTGTGGAGCTTGAGGACAAAAAGGCTAAGCGGACAATGCTTGGGTGTTACATGACTAGGTATGGAGTGCTTTTTGTGCTTTGTGCTGGGGCTATGCTCACAAAGGCAGTAAGTCCAGTTGGGATACTTCTGCCGCAGTTTTATCCGAGGATAATTCTGTATGTCATACAGATAAGAGAAAGAAGGGATAAATAAATGACGGGTATAGGAAACGGCCCTAAGATAGTGTTTGAGATAGGCAGTCTTAGGATCACCGAAACGGTGGTGATGGGCTGGCTTATTATAGTTGCAGTGCTGATACTATGCTTGTGGCTCACACATGACCTGAAAAAAGTGCCTGAGAAAAAACGTCAGGTGGTTGCGGAGATGCTTGTGAACTTCGTCAACAACATGGTCAAAGAGAACATGGGCGTTAAGATGATGAAGTATGCCCCTTATATTGCTACGCTGCTTATTTATGCGGTGTTTGGCGCTCTTATCAGTATGATAGGTCTGAGGTCTATGACTGCGGACATCAATGTTACAGCAACGTGGGCACTTATGACATTTGTGCTTATCACATACAACAAGATAAAAGCGAATGGTTTCAAGGGCTATCTTAAAAGTTTTGCACAGCCGGTGGCTTTCATTTTGCCGCTTAATATCATCAGCGAGGTGGCAACGCCTGCGTCTATGGCGTTCCGTCTTTTTGGTAACGTTGCAGGCGGCATGGTAATAACGGGACTGCTTTATGGTGCACTTGGCTCGCTGTCATCTGCACTGGGTCTGACTTTTGAGGCAGGCTCATGGGCGTTCAGTGTATTTCAGGTAGGTATACCTGCGGTGCTCAGCGTGTATTTCGACTTGTTCTCAGGGTGCATACAGGCTTATATTTTCTCGATGCTCACCATGGTAAACGTTGGTGCGGCTGCGGAAACAGAGTAAATTACCGCTTTGGCGGAAAGTATAAAAAATGTAAATAACGGAGGTTTATCATTATGGAAAAGGCTATTCTTCTTGGCTGTTCAGCAATCGGTGCAGGACTTGCAATGATCGCAGGTATCGGACCTGGTATCGGTGAGGGCTACGCAGTAGGAAAGACTATCGAGGCTATCGCAAGACAGCCTGAGGCTAAGGGCGACTGCACAAGAACAATGTTCATAGGCGTTGCTATGGCTGAGTCAACAGGTATCTACGCATTCGTAGTTGCACTTATCCTGCTCTTCGCTAACCCATTTATCGGAAAGCTTTAATAAAAAGCTTCAAACAAGATTTGCTCTGCATGGATGCGGAGGGGAGGTTGGATAAATGGTATTGGCAGCAGGCGATGTGACAGAGTTTCTGTCAATAGATCTGACAACGATAATTGCGACTTTGCTGAATACGCTCATACTGTTTTTGGTGCTCAAGCATTTTCTGTTCGATAAGGTGAACAAGGTCATCGAGGACAGGAAAAATGATGTTAAGGAAACTTACAGGCAGGCTGACGAGGCAAAAGAAAATGCCGAGAAGCTGGAAGCTGAGTATACAAGCAGATTAGAGGGTGCAAAGGAAGAGTCTGCACAGATTATACAGACGGCAACAAGAAAGGCTCAACAGCGTTCTGACGAGATAATCAGCGAAGCGAGAACTGAGGCAAAGGGTCTTGTGGACAACGCTTCAAGAGAGATCGAAAGAGAAAAGAAGATCGCTGTCAACCAGATCAAGAACGAGATCACCGATATTGCTTTCTCGGCTGCGGCGGCAGTTGTGGAAAAGGATATGACAGGCGAGGACAACGAACGTCTTATCGAGAAGTTCATTGACAATGTGGGTGAGATGTAATGGCAGACAGTATCGGGAATATTTACGGCAATGCACTTTTTGAGGTGTGCTGCGAGGAAAACTGCCTTGATGAAGTCTATGGTGAGCTTGGGAGCATAAGGGATATAATTTTCTCTCAGGGTCAGGAGGAATATGTGGAGCTGCTTGCGTCACCGCTGGTAACGGAGAACGAAAAAAGGGCGGCACTGGAAAAGGTGTTTATGGGCAGGGTACAGCCTGTTACGCTTAATTATCTTTGCCTTGTGAGCGAAAAGGGCAGGATAAGGTTTCTGCCTGAGATATGCGCAAAGTTCAAGGAGCTTTATGAAAAGCATAATAATATCATAGAGGTCACTGCGGTGACGGCTATGCCTCTGTCTGAAAGGCTCAGGGACAAGCTTGTGGCTAAGCTGGAGGCTGTTTCGGGGGCAAAGATAGTGCTTGTGGAAAAGGTGGATAAAAGCCTTATGGGCGGTATCGTGCTGAGATATTCAGACACAGAAATAGACGGCAGCGTCAGAACTAAGCTTGATGATATCAAGGCTCAGATCGACGGGGTCATTGCATAGGAAAGGAACGGTATTTTAACATGAAATTACGTCCTGATGAAATAACAGGCTTGATAAAACAGCAGATCAAGGACTACCGCAGCAAGCTGGAGCTTGACGATGTGGGGACGGTCTGCACTGTTGGCGACGGAATTTCAAGAGTTCATGGACTTGACAAGTGTATGTCGGGCGAACTTCTTGAATTTTCTAACGGAACATACGGCATGGCAATGAACTTGGAGCAGGATTTTGTAGGCTGTGTACTTCTCGGCTCTGAGGACGGAATAAAAGAGGGGTCTGGAGTAAAGAGAACAGGCAGGATAGTTTCTGTGCCTGTGGGAGATGCGCTGCTTGGTAGAGTTGTGAACGCTCTCGGTGCACCTATCGACGGCAGGGGCGCTGTGCTTACAACAGAAACAAGACCTGTGGAAAGCCCTGCTTTCGGAATAATTACAAGACAATCAGTAAACAGACCATTGCAGACAGGTATCAAGGCTATCGACTCTATGATACCTATAGGCAGGGGTCAGCGTGAGCTTATTATAGGCGACAGACAGACAGGTAAAACTTCTATAGCACTTGACACTATCATAAATCAGAAAGGCAAGGACGTTATCTGTATCTATGTTGCGATAGGTCAGAAGCAGTCTACTGTGGCAAACGTGGTGGATACCCTTTCTAAGCATGGGGCAATGGATTATTCTATAGTTGTATCGGCAACGGCTTCTGAAATGGCGCCTTTGCAGTATATTGCACCATATGCAGGAGTTGCAATGGCTGAGTATTTCATGCTTCAGGGCAAGGACGTGCTGTGCGTTTATGACGACCTTTCAAAGCACGCTGTGGCATACAGAACTATGTCACTTCTGCTCCAAAGACCAACAGGACGTGAGGCTTATCCGGGAGATGTTTTCTATCTCCATTCAAGACTTTTGGAGAGAGCCTGCTGTCTTAACAAGGACTACGGCGGAGGCTCTATAACCGCTCTGCCTATTATCGAAACTCAGGCAGGCGATGTTTCGGCTTATATCCCGACAAACGTTATATCTATCACTGACGGACAGATATTCCTTGAATCTGAGCTGTTCTTCTCAGGCGTCAGACCTGCAGTAAACCCTGGTATATCAGTATCCCGTGTAGGCGGTTCGGCACAGATAAAGGCTATGAAAAAGGTTTCAGGCTCGCTGAAACTGCTGTATTCGCAGTACAGAGAGTTGCAGTCGTTCTCGCAGTTCGGCTCTGACCTTGACAAGGACACAAAGGAAAGACTTGCACAGGGCGAACGTATAGTGGAGGTGCTCAAGCAGGGCAAGACCTCACCGCTTGACGTTGAGAAGCAGGTGGTCATAATCTATGCGGTGGTAAACAACTATCTGAAAAATATCAGAGTTGAGGATATCGCTGAATTTGAGAAAGACCTTTTTGTGTATATAGATGAAACTCACCCTGATATTTTCTCTTCAATAAGAGAAACAGGAGAGCTTACAAAAGAGAATGAACAGGCAATAAAGGATGTGCTTGCGGAGTATTCACAGAAGTTTCTTCAAAGCAGATAAGGAGCGCTGAGCGATGGCAACAGCTAATATGAAAGACGTCAAAAGACGTATCAAAAGCGTTGAAAGCACCATGCAGATAACAAAAGCCATGCAGCTTGTGGCGGCTTCTAAGCTCAGACGTGCCAAAGACAAGGCGGTGGCAGTTCAGCCGTTCTTTGAAACGCTTTTTAAGACAATGTGCGATATATCCTGCGACAGAGCTTTCAAGTCGGTGTATACAAAGAAGAAGTTTCTTAATTCCACACTGCTTATAGTGGTGGCAGGCGACAGGGGACTTGCAGGAGGATTTAACTCCAACGTGCTGAAAATGGCTAAGGCAAAGGCTGACGATGTGCTGTCATCAGGCGGTCAGCTTCGTGTTATGGCTGTGGGCAAAAAGGCTGTTGAGTTCTTTGAGAAGCGTGACTATGACCTTGTGTGGAAATATCCGCAGATAGCGGAGAGCATTGACACTGACACTGTTATAGACATTGTGGAAGATATTATCGCAGGCTTCAGAAATGGGGATTATGACAAGGTAGAGCTTGTGTATACCACATTCGTGTCGGTACTGACACAGGAGCCTTGCAGTTTGCAGATACTTCCCGTGGAGGATCTTGACAAGCTTGGGGGAAGAAAGCACCCGTCAACTATCTATGACCCGTCCCCTGAGGAGGTCTTTGACGGCATGATACCGCAGTATATAGGCGGTATGCTTTATTCTGCGATAGTGGATTCTTACGCCTCTGAGCAGGCGGCAAGACGTACTGCAATGGAGTCTGCAACGGACAACGCAGGAGAAATGATAGACAACCTGTCGCTTCTTTACAACAGAGCAAGACAGGCACAGATAACTCAGGAGCTTACAGAGATAAGCTCGGCAACTATCGGAAGATAGAAATAATAATTATGCCCCGAATGTGGGCGTTCAAAAGAAAATGTTGTGGATATTGTTGGAGAAGTCTTGCAGGGGCGAACAGCGTTCGTCTGCATTTTGCAGGCTTTTAAACATATCAAGCTATGATATCCCTTTTTGAAAGGTGGTAAATAAATGGAAAGCAAAAACATAGGCAAGGTAGTCCAGATAGTTGGTGCGGTAGTTGATATCCGCTTTGAAAAGGACAGCTTGCCTGACCTGCTCAATGCCATTGAGATAGACAACAAGGGCGAAAAGCTCGTTGTTGAGGTGGCTCAGCATATAGGCGACGATATAGTAAGATGTATCGCCATGGGCTCTACAGATGGACTTGTGAGAGGTATCGACGCTGTTGATACCGGCAAAGCTATTTCCGTTCCGGTGGGCAAGGAAACTCTTTCGAGAATGTTCAATCTTCTGGGCGAGCCTGTTGACAATCTGCCTGCCCCTGAAACTAAGGAGCGTTGGGAGATACACAGAGAGCCGCCGACATATGAAGAGCAGTCTGCTTCAAACGAGATTCTGGAAACCGGTATCAAGGTCATCGACCTTATCGCACCATATCTGAAAGGCGGAAAGATAGGTCTTTTCGGTGGTGCAGGAGTAGGCAAGACGGTGCTTATTCAGGAGCTTATAAATAACGTTGCCAATCAGCACGGCGGTATCTCGGTATTCACAGGCGTTGGAGAGCGTACCCGTGAGGGCAACGACCTTTATTATGAGATGAAAGAGTCGGGAGTTATCGACAAGACTGTGCTTGTGTATGGTCAGATGAACGAGCCGCCTGGAGCGAGAATGAGAGTTGCACTTTCAGGTCTGACAATGGCAGAGTATTTCAGAGATGTTGAGCATCAGGACGTGCTGCTTTTTATCGACAACATATTCAGATTTACTCAGGCAGGCTCTGAGGTGTCGGCACTCCTTGGCAGAATGCCGTCAGCCGTTGGTTATCAGCCTACCCTTGCAACTGAAATGGGTCAGCTACAGGAGCGTATCACTTCAACAACAAAAGGCTCTATCACTTCCGTTCAGGCAGTTTATGTGCCTGCGGACGACCTGACAGACCCTGCGCCTGCAACTACGTTTGCTCACCTTGACGCAACAACTGTGCTTTCAAGAAGCATTTCATCACTTGGTATCTATCCTGCCGTTGACCCGTTGGAGTCAAACTCCAGGATACTTTCGCCTGAGATAGTGGGCAACGAGCATTATCAGGTGGCAAGACAGGTTCAGTCTATCCTGCAGAGGTATGTGGAGCTTCAGGATATCATCGCTATCATGGGTATGGACGAGCTTTCTGACGAGGATAAGCTCACTGTATCAAGAGCAAGAAAGATACAGCGTTTTCTGTCACAGCCGTTCTCTGTTGCTGAGCAGTTCACAGGCATGAAGGGCAAATATGTGCCTATCAAGGAGACTATCAGAGGCTTCAAGGAGATTATCGAGGGCAAGCATGACGACCTGCCTGAATCTGCTTTTCTGTTTGTGGGAACTATCGACGAGGCTGTTGAAAAGGGCAGACAGATCGCAGAAAGTGAACAGTAGTAACAGAACGTTTAAAGAAAAATACTTGACAAGAGTCGGATTATAGTATATAGTGAATGTATGTGGCAATTTTGTGTCACACACGCTGATTTGTAAAAACTTGTGGAGAAAGATTATGACGCCTTTTGATCTTAAGATAATAACCCCTGAAAAAACTTTTTTTGAGGGAAATACTGAGCAGATCATTGTGAGGACCGTATCAGGTGATATCGGTATACTTGCAGGTCATGCGCCATATGTGGCAAATATCGTTTCTTCTCCTTTCCGTATCAAAATAGAAGGTGAGTTCAGAACAGCCGCTATTTCGGGAGGGCTTATAAAGGTGTCTGCTGACGGTGTGACAGTGGTGACATCTGCTATCGAATGGGCTGATGAGATAGACGTTGCAAGAGCCGAAAAGGCAAAGGCTGCGGCAGAGAACAAGCTCAGAGAAAATGCTAGCCAGAAAGAGTTTGAAAGGGCGGAGCAGAAGCTGCGACGTGCCATGAACAGACTTGTGGTGGCAGGAAAGAAATAATTATCAAAGTCAGAGCCTTGCGGGATATCCGTGTAGGCTTTGGCTTTGTTTTATTTATTAAGTAAAATCGGCGTAAAGGTAAGGTAAGTAATGGGGTGCGCAGGGGCGTGCTCGGACGTTGTGCAGTGGAAAAAACAAGAAAAGGAATGAATTGATTTGAGTATCTTTAACATTATCGGAATGGCGGGCGGACTTGGTCTGTTTTTATATGGAATGACCATATTGAGTTCGGGACTTGAAAAGGCTTCGGGCGGACTTATGGAGAAGGTCCTTGCGAAAATGACGGGAAACGTGTTCTCAGGAATACTTTTCGGTGCGTTGGTGACGGCAGCGGTGCAATCATCGTCTGCAACTACTGTTATCGTGGTGGGACTTGTAAACGCAGGCCTTTTGAAACTAAAGGGCGCAGTTGGAATAATCATGGGTGCGAATATCGGAACGACCATGACAACGCAGATACTGAGGCTCACAAACCTGGAGGGCGACAGCAGCGGCCCTGCTTTATTGCAGCTTTGCAAGCCGTCAAACTTCTCTTCTATACTTATCGTTATCGGTCTTATAATTATAATGGTGGGCAAGAAGAACAAGACAAAGAACGTGGGCGAGATAATGATGGGCATAGGTATCCTCTTTACCGGAATGATACTTATGCAGGAGAAGATCGCTCCGCTGGCAGAGCTTCCGCAGTTCGAACAGCTTTTTGCAGTGCTTAAAAACCCTGTTCTGGGCGTATTGGTGGGTGCGATATTCACGGCTATCATACAGTCATCAGCCGCTTCTATAGGCATTTTGCAGGCGCTTTCAGTGTCAGGCGCTATCACATTCGCTTCTGCATTTCCTATCATAATGGGAACTAACATCGGTACTTGTGCTACACCTCTTATTTCAAGTATAGGTGCTTCAAAGAACGCTAAGAGAGCCGCTATGATACACTTCTATTTCAACCTTATCGGTACTATAATCTTTCTTATCGGCGTTTATATCATTCAGTATACAATAGGACTTCCGTTCTGGAATAAGAGCTTTACAACGGGAAGCATCGCAAACTTCCATACTATCTTCAATGTTGTGGTAACTATAATCTTTCTGCCGTTCTATACAGTGCTTGAAAAGCTTGCCGAATGGACTATCAGAGATAAGAAGAACGCTGAGGACGATGATACTTTCACTAAGGAGGATCTTCTTGACGACAGATTTCTTGTTACTCCAAACGTTGCTATCGCACAGGCTACAGAGGCAGTTGTTCAAATGGGCGTGCTGGCACAGAAAAATTTCATATCGGTAAGGGAGCTTTATGACAAGTATGACCTTAAGTCTATCGACAAGATAAAAGAGCGTGAGGAGCTTATCGACAGGCTGGAGGACAGAGTAGGTTCATATCTTATAAAGCTCAATGACTGCGGTCTTAACGAGGACGAGTCGAGAACTGTTACTGCGCTTTTCCACCTTATCTCAGAGTATGAGAGAATAGGCGACTATACTATAAACATCTATGAAACTGCGGATGTTCTTTATGAAAAGGAGATCGGTTTTTCTGAGCAGGCGAAGCACGAGCTTGACGTTGTGTGCAACGCCATTCAGGAGATAATCGGGCTTGCTATCGAAGCCACAAAGACAGGGGATATGAACGTTCTCAAGGAGATCGAGCCACTTGAAGAAGTAGTAGACAGACTTGTTGAGGAGCTTAAGGCTGTTCATATCGACAGGTCTAAGAATGGTCTTTGCAACATCGAGGTGGGTGTGAACTTCCTTGATATACTCACAAATGTTGAGAGAATATCAGACCACTGCTCAAATATTGCGGTCTATCTTATAGCAAACCAAGAGAAATACAACAGCCTTAAAAAGCATGAATATCTTGATAAGCTTCACAGAAACGGTCCTGACTATTACGAGAAGCTGTTGGCTGAATATTCAGAAAAGTTTGCGCTTTAGTTCAGGTTTTTGCACCTGTGGCGTGATATAATATTGTAAAACAGCAAGGAGGGACATTAGTCCCTCTTGTTATAAGCTGAAAAGGAGAGAGCAAAATGGACAAATTCAATTACACTATGCTGTGCGATTTTTATGAGCTGACAATGGGAAACGGCTACTTTGTAAGCGGTATGCAGGAAAAGATATCTTATTTTGATCTGTTTTTCAGACAGATACCTGACGGTGGCGGATTTGCCATTGCCTGCGGTCTTGAGCAGGTCATAAACTATATCGAAAATCTGCATTTTGACGAGGAGGACATAGAGTTCCTGCGCTCAAAGGGCATTTTTGACGAAGGTTTTCTTGAATATCTTAAGGATTTCCGCTTCACAGGAGATATATTTGCTGTGCCGGAGGGCACTGTTGTGTTCCCAAACGAGCCTATCATCACAGTTAGAGCACCTGCGGTGCAGGCGCAGCTTGTGGAAACTTATCTTCTGCTTTGCATAAATCATCAGACACTTATTGCAACAAAGGCTAACCGTATTGTAAGGGCGGCTCAGGGCAGGGCGGTATCTGAGTTTGGTTCAAGACGTGCTCATGGTGCAGACGCTGCCATACTTGGTGCAAGAGCCGCAGGCATTGGCGGTTGCTCAGGCACAGCCTGCACTATCACGGACCAGCTTTTCGGATTCAATGCAACAGGCACAATGGCACATTCATGGGTGCAGATGTTTGACAGTGAGCTTGAAGCTTTCAAGACTTACTGTAAGTGCTATCCTAATGGCACTGTTCTGCTTGTGGACACTTATAATGTGCTGAAAAGCGGTGTGCCTAACGCAATAAAGGCTTTTGACGAGGTGCTGAAGCCTATGGGCTGCCGACCTGTGGGAATAAGGATAGACTCGGGAGATATAACTTATCTTTCCAAGAAAGCAAGAAAAATGCTTGATGAGGCAGGCTATCCTGATTGCAAAATATGTGCGTCAAACGCCCTTGACGAGTATCTTATAAGAGATATGATATATCAGGGCGCAAAGGTGGATATGTTCGGAGTGGGCGAAAGACTTATCACCGCAAAGAGCGAGCCTGTTTTTGGAGGAGTTTACAAGCTTGCGGCTGTGGAGGACGATAATGGAAATATTCAGCCTAAGATAAAGATTTCTGAAAACGTGGCGAAGATAACCACTCCACACTTCAAAAAGCTTTACAGAATTTATGATAAGAATAACCACAAGGCTGTGGCTGACCTGCTGTGTGTTCATGACGAGGTGATAGATGAAAGCAGACCTCTTACGCTTTTTGACCCACAGTTTACATGGAAGAAAAAGGTCGTCACAAACTTTGAGGCAAAGCCTATTCAACAGCAGATATTCAAGGACGGCAAGTGTGTATACAAGAAGCCTGCATATGAGGATATCGTAAAGTATGCGGCGGCTGAGATAGACACTCTTTGGGACGAGATCACAAGATTTGAAAATCCGCACACTTATTATGTTGACCTTTCTCAGAAGCTTTGGGAAGTGAAGAATTTTCTTCTTGCGGAGAACAACAGACAAACGGCAGATTAAAATTTACATTATTGACTTGAAAAAAGCTATAGGCTGTGTTACAATAAGCGTGGTTAGCAAATTCTAACCTATCAAGCATTGGAGGGTCAGAAATGGAAAAGATAACAGTAAAAATAGACGGAATGATGTGCGGAATGTGTGAATCGCATATGAATGACACTTTCAGGCAGAATTTCAAGGTGAAAAAGGTAAGCTCTTCCCATGCAAAGGGCGAAACTGTGGCTATAGTTGATGAGGATATCCCTGATGAAAAGCTTAAAGAAGCAGTTGAGAAAATGTTCGAAGGAACAAAAGTTAAGAGCGTAAATACCATGAACATGGATGGTAAGAAAAAACGCCGTGGAATGGTAGTTGGAAAAACTGCTAAATCCAAAAAAGCTATCGTAGCCCTTACAGAGGACAGCAAAGACATCGAAATCTTCGAAGGTCTTTAAT
>ENA-UAHN01000468-UAHN01000468.1-human-gut-metagenome-genome-assembly--contig:-NODE-468-length-11492-cov-5.408149_pt1 | contig 11492 bp, 9 predicted proteins | sample MGYA00244409_ERZ654369 | MGnify/ENA primary metagenome ERZ654369 (study PRJEB26926, sample SAMN06165271) | human gut metagenome | biome: ENVO:00009003; feature: ENVO:2100002; material: ENVO:00002003... | reverse complement strand
GAGATTCCTCTACGTCTCGTGGGCTCGGAGATGTGTATAAGAGACAGATCTTGCTGAATATGATATTTCTCAGGCTGTTTTTTCACTTGAGTATGCAAAGGAGCTTTCCGAAAAATGTGTTGAAGAGGATTGTATCTGCAAAATGCACATCAAGGTTGACTCGGGAATGTCAAGAATCGGCTTTATGTGTCAGGAATTTCCACGGGATGAATATTCTATTGAAGAAATTTGCGAGGCTTGTTGCCTGCCAAATCTTGAGGTTGAGGGGCTTTTTACTCATTTTTGTGTGTCTGATGAAGATGCCGAGGGCAGAGAGTTCACGAACAAGCAGTATGAAAACTTTATTCATGTGCGTGACAGCCTTAAAAAGCGAGGCGTTGATATCAGCGTTGTTCATTGCTCAAACAGCGGCGCAATTGAAGATTACCCCGAAACCTGTTGCGATATGGTAAGAGCAGGTATTATCCTCTACGGACTTGCTCCGTCATCAAAGCTTGCCGACAGACTTGACCTTGTTCCTGCAATGACTCTTAAAACAGTGGTTGCTTTTGTAAAAGAGGTTCAAAAGGGTGCAACAATTTCCTACGGCAGAACTTTTACAGCCGACAGAAAGATGAAAATTGCAACCGTTCCTATCGGATACGCTGACGGATTCATCAGACAGAATGCAAAAGACGGCTATATGACGGTGAACGGAAAGAAAGCGAAAATTGTGGGCAGAATATGTATGGATCAGACAATGCTTGATGTTACCGATATTGAAGATGTCAAGACAGGTGACGAGGTTGTCGTATTCGGTACAGGCGAAAACGGTGAGCCTACTGCAGATTCGCTTGCCGAAAATACAGGAACTATAAACTACGAAACCGTCTGTCTTGTCGGAAAGCGTGTTCCGAGAATTTACATTAAAGACGGAAAAATTGAGAATGTGATGTATAAATTATGAGATTACTTGCTGTTGACGGAAACAGCATTGTAAACCGTGCGTTTTACGGAATAAGACCGCTTACTACAAAGGACGGTCAGTTTACAAACGCAATTTACGGATTTCTTACAATGCTGTACAAAATTAAAAATGAAGAAAATCCCGATGCCGTGGCGATTGCCTTTGACCTGAAAACACCGACCTTCAGACACAAGGCTTATGCAGGCTACAAGGCAACACGAAAAGGTATGCCTGAGGAGCTTGCGTCACAAATGGAACCGCTGAAAAAGCTTCTTACCCTTTTAGGCTACAGGCTTGTTACCTGTGAGGGCTTTGAGGCTGACGATATTCTCGGTACGCTCGCCAAGGCTTGTGAAGAAAACGGAAATGAGTGCGTTATTGCAACGGGTGATCGTGACAGCCTTCAGCTTGTGTCGGACAAAACAAGCGTTCATCTTTGCTCAAACAAACAGGATATACTTTATACCCCCGAAAAGATTCTTGAAACTTACGGTGTAACTCCAAAGGAGCTTATAGAAATCAAGGCGATTCAGGGCGATACTTCGGATAATATTCCGGGTGTTGCGGGAATAGGTCCAAAGGGTGCAGGTGATCTCATTCAGAAATATCACACGGTTGAGTATATCTATGGCCATCTTGATGAACTTGAAATCAAGGACGGTGTGCGTAAAAAGCTGACTGCGTCAAAGGAAAATGCAATTCTCAGCCGTATGCTCGGTGAAATAAACTGCAACGCTCCTGTTGACACAAGTGTCGAAAATTATGTTGTAGATATGAAAGATGCCGATGAATGTGCCGGATTTATGGCAAAGCTTGAACTGTTTTCTTTAATAGAAAAATACGGCATCAAGGCTGACAAAAATACAAAGCCCGAAAAGGTTGAGAAAAATTCGCTTGAGGTTGTGTCTGATTTTGACGAAAATGAACTTTTAAAAAATGTTAAGTCAGAGAAAAAGCTCTATCTCAACTTTGAAACAGAGAATAAAGAATTAAAATCCTTTGCCGTACTTTTTGACGGCAAGGTGTATATAAGCACGGACGAAGAGCTTTTTGTTAAGTTTATTGCCGACAGTGAACTTGAAAAGTACACAAGAAACATCAAAACTCTCTACGCTTATGCCGATGAGAAAAATATTGATGTTGAAAATATTGTGTTTGATATTGAGCTTGCGGCATATCTGATTGAACCGTCGTCAAAGGATTATTCGGACAAAAATCTTTGTGCCTCTTACGAAATCGCTCTGCCTGTCTGCACTGATGAGCAGAATGAAAAATACGAGGCATTTGCCTGTTACGCAAAATTGTGCGAAAAACTCGGAGATAAAATCAAGGCTCACGGTCAGGAAAAGTTGTTGAGTGAAATTGAAATTCCGCTTGCAAAGGTGCTTGCAAGAATGGAAAATATCGGTGTCTGTGTTGACCGACAGGGCATTGAAAGCTACGGCGAAATGCTTTCTGCACAGATTAAGGAGCTTGAAACCGCAATTTACGAAAGTGCAGGCTGTGAGTTTAACATCAATTCTCCAAAACAGCTTGGCGTAGTTTTATTTGAAAACCTCGGACTCCCTTGCAAAAAGAAAACGAAGAGCGGCTACAGCACAAATGCAGAGGTGCTTGAAAGCCTGAGGTATGAACATCCCGTTGTTGAAATGGTGCTGAGATACAGAACGCTTTCAAAGCTGAATTCAACCTACTGCGAGGGACTTTTAAAGGTCATTGCAGATGACGGCAGAATCCATTCAAATTTCAATCAGACCGAAACAAGAACAGGCAGAATCAGCTCAACAGAGCCGAATCTCCAAAATATCCCCGTAAGAACCGAGCTTGGCAGAGAGATGAGAAAGTTTTTCTGTGCAAGAGAGGGCTGGGCGCTCGTTGACGCCGACTATTCGCAGATTGAACTCCGTGTGCTTGCCCATATTTCGGGTGACAAAAATATGATTAAAGCGTTCAAGGATAACGAAGATATCCACGCAATCACAGCGTCACAGGTGTTCAATATGCCGCTTGATATGGTAACTCCGATTATGAGAAGCCGTGCAAAGGCGGTTAACTTCGGTATTGTTTACGGAATCGGCGCATTTTCACTTGCAAAGGATATCGGTGTTTCAAATAAAGAGGCAAAGCACTACATTGAAAGCTATCTTGCCCATTACAGCGGTGTTGACAGCTATATGAAAAATGTTGTCGAAAAGGCGAACGCTGACGGCTATGTTGAAACGATGTTCGGCAGAAGAAGAAATCTTCCCGAACTCACCTCGAGCAAGCATATGATTCGTGCATTCGGCGAAAGAGTTGCAAGAAATATGCCTATTCAGGGCACAGCCGCAGACATTATCAAAATTGCAATGATTAAGGTTGACGAGCGAATGAAAGCCGAAAATCTCCGTGCAAGGCTTGTGTTGCAGGTTCACGACGAACTTATTGTCGAAGCTCCGCAGGATGAGAGCATGAGAGTTGCACTCATCGTTCAGGAAGAAATGGAAAACGCAGTTAAAATGAGCGTTCCGCTCACAGCCGATGCGGCAATCGGAAGGACTTGGTATGATGCAAAAGGATAACAGAATGATTGCCTTTGTATGCACGGGCAACACCTGTCGCAGTCCCATGGCAGAGGCAATTTTTAATGATATGGCAGAGAAAAACGGCATTTGTGTCAGGGCGGAAAGCTTTGGCATTGCAACCTCAACGGGACTTCCCGTGTCGGAAAATTCCGTGATTGCCTGTAAGGAAATCGGAATTGACCTTTCGGGCAAAGCTTCAACAGCCGTGGCTGATGCCGGCATTGAAAAATACGAAAAATTTTACTGTATGTCGCAAAGTCACGCAAAAATGTTGATGCAGTTTTTTCTTGTACAGCCCGAAAAAATCGCCGTGCTCGGTATAAGCGATCCCTACGGCGGCGACATTGAGGTGTACAGACATTGCCGTGATGAGATTGTTAATTCTGTAAAGGAAATATTAAAAGCGTATGAAAATTGACAGAATGACCGAAAATCAGCTTGAGGCGGTTGCACAGCTTGAACAGCGGTGTTTTTCGCATCCGTGGTCGTTTAACAGCCTTGAAGAAGAACTGAACAACGAAACCTCGCTGTTTTTTACCGCAACGGAAGATAATGCCGTTGTCGGATATATAGGAATGAGTGTTGTTGTTGACGAGGGTTACATTTTCAATGTTGCCGTTGACGGTACACACAGAAATCGGGGAATAGGTTCGGCGCTTGTTGAAACGCTTGTGACCTATGCCAAGAAAAATAACCTTTGCTTTCTCACTCTTGAGGTTCGTGAAAGTAACGGGAATGCCCGTTCTCTCTATGAAAAATTCGGATTTATCAAGGTGGGAGAGAGGAAAAATTACTACTCCTCTCCAACCGAAAACGCTGTTTTAATGACACGCTGTTTTTGACATATATATGTAATAAAACATTATAATAACGATATTACGGAACTTCATCATAAATGTTTCGTAGTGAAAGGAAAATTATGAAGATACTCGCAATAGAATCGTCCTGTGACGAAACTGCGGCAGCGGTTGTTGAGGACGGCAGAAACATAATATCCTCGGTGGTTGCTTCTCAGGTTGAGGAACACAAGCTTTACGGCGGTGTTGTTCCCGAAATCGCATCACGCCGTCACGCAGAGGCAATTGTTCCTGTTGTAAGACAGGCTCTTGAAGATGCAGACTGCAGGCTTTCCGACATTGACGCAATCGGTGTTACATATGCCCCCGGACTTATCGGAGCGTTGCTTGTGGGAGTGAATTTTGCAAAAGGACTTTCACTTGCAACAGGAATTCCGCTTGTTCCTGTTCACCATCTGCGTTCACACATTGCGTCAAATTATATTTCAAATAAAGAATTAAAACCGCCGTTCCTCTGCCTTGTTGTGTCAGGCGGTCACAGCCATATTGTTATGGTTGAGGACTACACAAAGATGAAAATTATCGGCAAAACCCGTGATGATGCCGCAGGCGAGGCTTTTGACAAAGCCGCAAGGACAATGGGAATGCCGTATCCGGGCGGAATTGAAATGGACAGAGTTGCTGAAAATGGCAATCCGTTTGCATTCAAGCTTCCTCGTCCCACAGTTCACGATGCGCCGTATGATTTCAGCTTTTCGGGACTTAAAACAGCCGTAATCAACCTCATCCACAATTCGGCACAAAAGGGTGTTGAGCTTAACAAAGCCGATGTCTGTGCATCATTCCGCTATGCCGTTGTCGATTGCCTTGTTACAAACTTTATCAAGGCGGCTGAAGACTTGGGACAGAAAAAGCTTGTAATCGCAGGCGGTGTTTCGGCAAATTCACTTCTCAGAAGAACCCTTGCAGAGGAGTGTAAAAAGCGTGATTGGGAAATGTATATGCCCGAAAAATCTCTTTGCGGTGACAATGCCGCCATGGTCGGTTCACAGGGATATTACGAGTTTCTCAGCGGAAATATTGCAGGAACAGACCTCAATGCTTTTGCTACAATGAGTATTGAAAAAGGTTGATTTATTCGCAAATAATCACTAAGACACTTGCTATTTTATCAAGAATATACTAAAATAGTGTTAATAAACCGAAAGGACGATTTAAAATGAGCAATCCTATTGTTACTTTTGAAATGGAAAACGGAAAAACAATCAAAGCGGAGCTTTATCCCGAAATTGCTCCGAATACTGTAAATAATTTTCTCAGCCTTGTAAACAAGGGTTACTATGACGGCCTTACATTTCACCGTGTAATCTACGGTTTCATGATTCAGGGCGGTTGCCCCGAAGGCACGGGTATGGGCGGTCCCGGATATTCAATCAAGGGCGAATTTGCCGTGAACGGCTTTGAAAACAATCTCAAGCATACAGAGGGTGTTCTCTCAATGGCTCGTTCAATGATGCCCGATTCAGCAGGCTCGCAGTTCTTCATTATGCACAAAAACGCTCCGCACCTTGACGGTCAGTATGCCGCATTCGGCAAGGTTATTGAGGGTATGGATGTTGTCAATGAAATCGCAGAGTGTGACACAGACTATTCCGACAAGCCTCTTGATCCTCAGATTATGGCAAAGGTTACAGCCGAAACCTTTGGTGTTGACTATCCCGAGCCTGAAAAATGCTGATGTTAAGAAAGGAATTTTAAAATGAATGTTTTGCTTGCAGGCGGCGCCGGATATATCGGCTCGCACACTTGTGTTGAACTCATCAACGCAGGTCACGATGTTGTAATTGCAGATAATTTTTCAAACAGCTGTCCCGTTGCGGTTGAAAGAGTTGAAGAGCTGACAGGCAGAAAAATTCCGCTCTATGAGGCCGATGTATGTGACAGAGATGCCGTTGAAAAGATTTTTTCGGAGAATAAGATTGATGCGGTAATTCACTTTGCAGGTCTTAAAGCAGTAGGTGAAAGCTGTGAGAAGCCTGTTGAATATTACCGTAACAACATTGATTCAACGCTCACATTGCTTGAGGTGATGAAAAAACACGGTGTAAATAACTTTATTTTCAGCTCAAGTGCCACGGTTTACGGTACTCCGGAAACTGTTCCGCTTGTTGAAACAATGCCAAAGGGTTCTCCTACAAATCCGTACGGCTGGACAAAGTTTATGATGGAACAAATTCTTACAGACACCGCAAACGCAAATCTCGATATGTCTGTTGTTCTTCTTCGTTACTTTAACCCGATCGGTGCTCACGAAAGCGGCAGAATCGGTGAAGATCCTAACGGAATCCCGAATAACCTTATGCCGTACATAACACAGGTTGCCGCAGGCAGACTCAAGTGTCTAGGTGTTTTCGGCAACGATTATCCTACGCATGACGGCACGGGTGTGCGTGACTATATCCATGTTGTTGACCTTGCAAAAGGTCATGTAAAGGCTATTGAATATTCCGCAGAGCACAAGGGAACCGAGATTTTTAATCTCGGAACAGGTGTGGGCTACAGCGTTCTTGATATTGTAAAGGCTTTTGAAAAGGCAAATTCGATTGAAATTCCTTATGTTATAAAGCCACGCCGAGCAGGCGACATTGCAGAATGCTTTGCCGACGCAACAAAAGCCAAGAAAATACTTGGATGGGTTGCCGAGAAAAGTCTTGAGGATATGTGCCGTGACAGTTGGAACTGGCAATCTCACAATGTGAATGGTTACAAATAACAAATAAATGATATTTTATTTGTGCATTCCTACAAAAAAACAATATTTTGTCAAATAATCAGCCAGCAAGAGTTTTTAGCATTGACTTTTGGTGGTTGATTGTTGTATAATTAAACTGCTTATAGAAGCATTATCACATAAGGAGGAAAAGAAAATGTTCAAAAAAGCACTTAGCCTTTTACTGTCTATGATGCTTGTTGTGACATCACTCGTTGCAACTGTAGTGAGCGTTTCTGCTGCCGGCGATTCATATTTCGTATCCGGTTGTGAAGAACTCACAGGTTACAAGTGGGCTGAGACTGAAGCAACTTGCGGAGATAATGTAATGACAGAAAACGGCGACGGTAACTACGAAAAAGTATTTACCAACGTAGCAGTCGGCAACGGCTACCAGTTCAAGATCGTTAAAAACGATTCAGAGTGGATTGGTGTAGGCGATACCGGCAATGACAACTTCACATTCAATGTTACAAAGGAATGTGATGTAACAGTAACTTACAACCCTACAACAAATGAAATCACTGCAACAGGTGAAGGTGTTGTAATTCCGAAAGAACTTGTTGTTGACCACATTACAGTCGTTGGTAACGGTGAAGATGCATGGCTCAACGGTAAGGACTGGAAGGTAGATGCTGAAGCTAACTACATGACAGAAACATCTGAGGGTTCAAAGGTTTACCAGATTAAGTTTGAGAGCCTTGACGCTTATGAGAACTATCAGTTCAAGTTTGCTGCCAACGGTTCATGGGCAGATAACTGGGGCCTTCCTGAGCAGGGCACAGCTCCTCTCAATGAGTGGTTTGACCTTACATACAACGGTCAGAACATGATCATTGATACAGATGCAGCTGGTTACGAAGACGGTTATGACATCGTTCTTACACTTGACCTTTCAAACTTTAACTATGCTACAAAGCAGGGTGCAAAGGGTAAGGTTGACATCGTTACTGGTGCAGAGCCTACAACAGTAGCAGAGCCTACAACAGTAGAGCCTACAACAGTAGCAGAGCCCACAACAGTAGCAGAGCCTACAACAGTAGCAGAGCCTACAACTGCAGCTCCTGCAAAAAAGGGTCTCACAGTTACAGCTACTTCAAACCTCTTTTCTGAGAAGCAGGTTACTCTCAGCGCAGATCAGAAGACTGTAAGGGTTACATACATGTTCCAGACCAAGGACAGAGATGGTATGTTGAACTTCCAGTATAAAATGAACTATGATCCTGCTGTTCTCAAGGTCTCAGATAATACAAGAAAGAGTACTTCATTCGAATATCCAAATTTCGAATTCAACAAAAATGTAGCTCCTGGTTTACTTATGGGTATAGGAAGTGACACAAGTCTCTATTTTTCATCAGAAAAAGAAATAGTATTTTCTTCTGTTGAATTCGATGTCATCAATCCCGAGGCTGTAGCAACTACTGTTGACCTTGATGTAGAGTATCTTACTATTTCAAATCAAGACCCTGTATCAGAGTTGGAAATCCCTAGTGATGAAGTAGTACTCTTAGACAAATCTGTATTAAATCAGGATGCATTTGATAAGTATGTCGCAGTTGCTAAAACTGTAACAGTTCCCGACGGTTCAGAAGAGCCTACAACAGTAGAGCCTACAACAGTAGAGCAGCCTACAACAGAAGAGCCTACAACAGAAGAGCCTACAACAGCTCCTGCTGCCGATACTACATATGTAGTTGCCGGTACAGAAAATCTTACAGGTTATGAATGGGTTGGTACACCTGACGCAGCTCCTGAAAATGTTATGACAGCTGACGGCAGCGTATTCACAAAGACATTCTCTGCTGTTCCTGCCGGTAAAAACTATCAGCTCAAGGTTGTTGCAAACACAGGCGACGAGCAGAAGTGGATCGGTCTTGACGGTACAGATAACAATGTAACTTTCGATGTAGAAACAGCTTGTGATGTTACTGTAACATTCGATCCTGCTACAAACAAGATTACTGTAACAGGTGACGGCGTTAAAATGGTAACAGACCTTGAAGTTAACAGCATTACAGTTGTTGGTAACGGTGAAGACAACTGGCTCAACGGTGTAGCATGGGGTGTTGACGCTGAAGTTAACCACATGACTCAGGTTTCTGACAAGGTATATCAGATTAAGTATGAAAATATTGAATCTGCAGATGATGCTTATCAGTTCAAGTTTGCTGTAAACGATGATTGGGCAGCTAACTGGGGTCTTCCCGAGCAGAGCGCAGCTCCTATAGGCGAAGAATTTGACCTTACATTCAATGGTGAGAACATGCTTCTTAACACAGTTTCTGCAGGTTTTGAAGAAGATTCACTCGTTGATGTAACAATCACACTCGACATTTCTAAATTTGATTATTCAACACGTTCAGGCGCTAAGGCTACTGTTAAGGTTGAGCCTTCAACTCCTGCAGTTGATAATTTAACAATCAACGCTACATCTAATATTTGCCAGGCTAACGGTTCAGGCACATTTAATGTAGGCGACAAGGTATCAGTTTACTATCTCCTTGACACTAAGGACGCACAGCTTGAAGAAGTACAGTGGGCTCTTACATATGATAAGAACCTCCTTACACTTGATTCACTTACAATGCCTGAAATCGCTGACGGCATGGTAAATATGAATGATGTTTCAGGCAATGCTTCAAACCTTGCACTTTATGATTTTGCAGGCGGCAAGAAGCTTGTTGAGGCTGTGTTCACAGTTAACGGTACAGGTACAACAAATGTTGACCTCAATGTAGTTGATCTTACACTTGGTAAGCTCAATCCTGCAACAGGCACAGTTGATGCTGATTCAGAATATGAAGCAGTAGTTAACGGCGACATGGCTAATGATCTCTTTGATCACATTAACTCAGACGCTAAGGTTGAGGCATATGTTGAGCCTACAACAACAGAGCCTACAACAACAGAGCCTGCTACAACAGAGCCTGCTACAACAGAGCCTACAACAGTAGAGCCTGCTACAACAGAGCCTACTTCAACAGAGCCTACTACAACAGAGCCTGCTGCAACAGAGCCTACTACAACAGAGCCTGCTGCAACAGAGCCTACTACAGTAGCTCCTACTACACCTGATGCTACATCTGCTACACAGGCTGCAACAAAGGGTCAGTCAACAGCTGACACAGCTACTTCTGACACACCGGCTAACGGCACAGGCAGCAACGCAGTACAGACAGGTAATGCTTCTATGGCAGTAGTTATCCTCTTAGCTCTTGTTTCTGCAACAGGTGTTGTTTACTTCACAAGAAAGAGATTCAATAAGTAATTGAATTTCCTATTGTAAGACTGTTAACGGTGTTGACAGATTAAAAAAATAATTTTTCGCCTCTCGGTTTTCCGAGGGGCGTTTTTTTATATCGTAATGTTGTGAAAATCAGTTTGAATTATAATTTCTAAAATATCATTTCTTTAAAAGCGAGTCTGCAATTAATTTACTTTTCACATAAATTTCACCGAGAATTTTAAATTATTGATTGAAATTTTAGACTTAATGATATATAATAGGGATATCAAACTAAAGGAATGAAAAAAATGTCTAAAAAAATCAAAAATATGCTTTCAATTCTCTTCGTGGCTGTACTTACCGTGTCAGCATTCTGTATTCCTGCAAGTGCTGCCGAGGATGACCTTACAATCAGCATTTCAACAGATGAAAAGGATTCCGTAACAGCTAAAGTCGGCGATACGGTAAAGTATGCTATTTATATGACCGATACAAAAGAAGAAGTAATCGGAGCTGCAATGAGTTTCTTTTACAACGATGAATATTTGAAGTTGAATGCCGATTCAATAAACTGTGAAAGCTTTAAAAATGCGATTGGCAACCCTAAACTTAAGAATTTTTACACCTTTACATGGACAGATGTTCAGAATCCCGTAAAGCTTAACGGTGACAAGGCTCTTGTTTCTGCTGAATTCAAGGTACTCAAGGGAGGCAAAACCGATCTTTCATATTTCATCTCGGATATGTACGGCGATGATATGACATATCTCAAATCGTATAAAATCACCTGCAAGCTTTGGGTGAACGGTAAAGAGGTAGAGGATAGTGCCGTTCCAATAGTAAATAATGATACGGCAAATTCCGAAAAAATTCAGGGTGATTTTGTAAACTACATTGACGGAATGGGAGAGGAAAACTCACCTAACAAAGACGACCATAAGTCGGTAGTTGTTGAGAAAAAGTACATCTCAACTCAGCAGAATAGTCAGGTTGTAGATGTTACAAAGGTTGTTGAGAGCTCTGCAAACGGTTCGGGTTCAAACACGACATTGATTATTATAATTGCAATTGTTGTTGTTTTGATTGCCGCAGGTGCAATTATTTTCGTAAAGAAAAAGGACGAAAAAAAGAACAAAGCGGCGGACAATAATGCAATGTCGGACGACGCAGATGCGGATAAATAAAACAG
>ENA-UAHN01000431-UAHN01000431.1-human-gut-metagenome-genome-assembly--contig:-NODE-431-length-11956-cov-10.250231_pt1 | contig 11956 bp, 7 predicted proteins | sample MGYA00244409_ERZ654369 | MGnify/ENA primary metagenome ERZ654369 (study PRJEB26926, sample SAMN06165271) | human gut metagenome | biome: ENVO:00009003; feature: ENVO:2100002; material: ENVO:00002003... | reverse complement strand
TCTTAGGGCATCAGAAAATCGACACCACCATGCACTATGCGATGGTGAAGCAACAGAATGTGAAGCTGGCACATAGAAAATATATCGGTTAGGAGTGCAAATATGGAAACCAAGAAATACCGATTTGATGAAGTGACTATCAACTTTGACAAGAAACGAATCCCTCTTTCCAGCGCACAACGCGAAAAAAGGCAAGGCACGTTTCGCTATTATGGTGCGCAAGGAGTGATCGACCATGTTGATGATTATATCTTTGATGGTACATATCTACTAATTGCAGAGGATGGCGAGAATCTAAAATCAAAAAAGCAGAACATTGCGCAGGTTGTTGACGGACAATTTTGGGTTAACAACCATGCACATATTGTGCAAGGAAACGAACAGTGTGACACCCGATTCCTTTGCTATTTGATAAACAGCATGGACTTATCTGGATATGTCACCGGTTCAGCTCAGCCAAAATTATCTCAAGCGAACTTGAATGCCGTAACACTCTCTCTACCTACTCTCGCTGAGCAAAAGAGGATTGTAGAATACCTATATATGCTTGATCAGAAGATAGATGTCAATCGACAGATAAACGATAATTTAGAGCAGCAAGCTCAGGCAATATATCATGAGCGTTTTGAGACTGTTTCGCCTAATGATTTGCCTTCCGAGTGGCGTATTGTAACTCTTGGAGAGGTTGCGACGATCTCAAATAAGAGTTTCAACCCACTGAAAGAGCCTGAGATACTTCTTGAGCATTATAGCATTCCAGCTTTTGATGAGGCGAGGTTTCCGGTCTTGGAGCTATCCACATCCATCAAGAGCAATAAATTCATCATTGATGCCTCGTGCTTCATGATCTCAAAACTCAACCCAACAACGAAGCGTGTTTGGAAGCCGTATTGTCTGACCGGGAATGCAGTATGCTCTACGGAGTTCATCGTCTATAAAGCAAAAGATAAGACTATTACAGATTTCCTGTACTCAGTCATAGATAGCAATTCCTTTTCCGACTTTATGTGTAGTCATGTTACTGGCTCAACGGGCAGTAGACAAAGAACAACACCGTCGGACACGCTCTCTTATGAGTTAATTCTTCCTTCGGAGGACGAGCTGGCAGAGTTTCAATCTCTCGTTTCACCGATGTACGCGCAAATACGAATTAACGCCATCGAAAACGATAGACTCAAGCGACTTAGGGATAGTCTCTTGCCCAAGCTGATGTCCGGCGAGATCGATGTCTCCGCCGTCCAGTTCTAAGCCGCTAAATTATCGTTTACGTTAGGAGGGATAAGATGAAATACTGCTTTTACTATGATGAGTCTGAGCATAGCAGGGTCATCAATCTCTCAACCGTTACTGGTGAGACATATTATGATGGTTTTCTGGCAGCTATTATCGGGTGGCGCAGCGATCACGAAACAGCTTTTGAACAGCGTTATCATGCTTTTGAAGAAAAATACGCTGATAGGAAGAAAAAAGGAGAGCTGAAAAGCGGAACGATAAAGCCGAAGCAGTTAGTTCATGGACTTGCCTCTCTCAACGAAGCAAATGTAAAGCTGCTTGGAGATTTCTTCTCCATCTTTGATGAGAACAGCTATATCTATCTGTTCTGTGCAAGCAAAATCGAATACGTTATCACCCAGATTTTCAAAGGCTATCGCAATAGCGTCTTCTTTGATATGGACGCTGCACGCTACTCAATAGTCAAAGCGATAGTTACATACCGACCCACAGAGGTAATTGAAAGCCTGTATAAAAGTCCAGCGGAGTTTGTAGCTGCGTTAATGACATTCTTGACGAACCGGATTAGGCGTAACAAAGAAAACCGCGAATTGAAGGCGCAGGAAAGCACGGCATTTGAAGCCGTCCTTTATGTCCTGAATAACGTCGATGTTCCGCAGTCCCTCACTTGGGACTACCATTCGCAGTTTGTCGGGTTTGGAAATTTCCTGAGCAGCAAGGGCATTCTTGATTATTCAGTCTTGCTTGACAAGGAAGGTGAAGCAGGAGCCGAAAGCAAAACTCTCATTGCCGCGAAAGAAGCCAGTTTGAAGAATTGCGAAGAGGCAGACTCGATAGACCACTTTGGAATTAGAATGGCTGATATGCTGGTAGGAATTATCGGCAAACTGATGAAATCGCTATACCATTCCTTGACACCGACGCAGGACAGTCCCCGCATTGCGAAGACTCTTCTTAGCAAAGAATGGTTCAGACTAACCGATGGGCAGTTACAGCTATACAAGCAGCTTTATCATATCGTGTTCGAGATCAACAATGATTGGTATAAGGTCTATGCCGGTAATTATTCAGATGACCTTGTTAGCTTTTTGGGACTGCTGGATTTCATGAATCTTTTCAATTCAGCTAAAGACATCGAACAAGACTTTGATATGCAACCGGAGTATTGTAATAGCTGCATCTGCCAAAGACTTGAAACCCATTTTGAGCAGATGAAAAACAAGCTGCCTGTTGAGCCGGTGAAAGATCAAGAAAAGGATTTTTTTGGAATCGACGCGGCGCAAAAGTTTATCACGATGTAGACAGACAACCCATTCTGGAACTCACCAAAGGAAAAAACACCTTTGTAGTTCTTTCTGTCGGTATTGCAAAGGGCGGCATCCCATTAGTCACTGTTGAGGCATCACCTGAAAATCTATGTTATAGGCTGCCTGTACAGTTGAACGAATGGGCAATGACGCTGGTTTCAATGGCAAATACAGGAGAAGATTTATTTCCTGCTGAGGTAATCTTCACAAAAGCTGAAAACCGCATCTATGCGGATATTATATAGAGGGAGTTGAGTACAAATGTCGGGCTATTTTACCGAATCAAATTATGAGAATGCCGTCTTGCAGCTTCTCAATGAGGATCTTGGATATACCTATGTCTATGGACCAGATGTGGAGCGCGATTATCACTCTCCGCTTTATGAGGATGTCCTGCTGCCCTCTTTGCAGCGAATCAACAAAAACTTGCCAATGGATGCTCTGACGGAGGCAATCTATAAGCTCAAGAACTTTGAAACCGGAACGCTTTTGCAGAAGAACATGGTCTTTATGGACTACCTCCAAAACGGAGTCCCGGTAAAATACTATGACAAGGGTGAAGAACGCTCTACCCTTGTTTACCTTGTAGACTTCAAAAATCCTGCCAGTAACGAGTTCACAGTTGCGAATCAATGGACTTTCATTGAGAACTCCGAAAAAAGACCAGATGTGATTCTCTTTGTCAATGGTCTCCCACTCGTCATTGTGGAGTTGAAGTCTCCGTCCCGCGAAGAAACCGATGCTTCCGCAGCATACCGCCAGCTCCGGAACTATATGTATGAGATCCCCTCTATGTTCATTTATAATGCGGTATGTGTCATGAGCGACTTGACCACTTCAAAGGCTGGTACAATCACGTCCGGCGAAGACCGCTTTATGGAGTGGAAAACAACAGACGGCAGCTATGAGAATACGCAACACGCATCATTTGACACATTCTTTGTAGGACTGTTTGAGAAGACCCGCTTCCTTGACATCGTGAAAAACTTCATCTGCTTTAATGTGGATGGACAGAATACTTTCAAGATACTCGCCGGGTATCATCAGTATTTCGCAGTCAAAAAGGCGATTGAGTCTACAAAACACGCAACCGTGACGGACGGTAAGGGTGGCGTCTTCTGGCATACACAGGGCAGCGGAAAATCGTTGTCTATGGTCTTCTATGCTCATTATCTGCAAGAAGCGTTAGAAAGCCCCACTATCGTTGTCATTACCGACCGTAACGATCTGGACGACCAGCTTTACGGACAATTCGCCCGCTGCAAGGACTTCCTCCGGCAAACGCCGCAGCACGCTGAGAGCCGCAAGAATCTGAAAGAACTGCTTGCAAACAGACAGGCAAACGGCATAATCTTCACGACCATGCAGAAGTTTGAAGAAAGCAACGAAGCTCTTTCGGAGCGTCGGAACATTATCGTGATGGCTGATGAAGCGCATCGTGGGCAATATGGTCTCAATGAGAAGGTTGTGGTCAAGCAGAAGGACAACGGCGAAGTCGAGGCGAAAACCGTTATCGGCACTGCCCGCATTATAAGAGACACGCTTCCTAATGCGACCTACATTGGATTCACCGGAACACCGATCTCCACAAAAGACCGCAGTACACGAGAGGTCTTCGGTGATTACATCGACATCTATGATATGACACAGGCAGTTGAAGATGGCGCGACCAGACCCGTCTACTACGAGAGCCGTGTGATTCACCTGAAACTCGACGAGAACACCCTCCATCTGATCGATAATGAGTATGACATTATGGCTGACAACGCCGATCCGTATGTCATTGAAAAGAGCAAAAAGGAACTTGGTCAGATGGAAGCAATCCTCGGTGCCGACCAGACGATCAATTCCTTGGTAAATGACATTCTTGATCATTACGAGAATTACCGTGAGAATATCCTAACCGGCAAGGCGATGATCGTTGCTTATTCGCGTCCCATAGCAATGAAGATTTATAAGCGCATTCTTGAGCTACGCCCAGCGTGGACGGAAAAGATTGCAGTGGTCATGACGCAAGGCAATAACGATCCCGAAGAATGGCGTGAGATTATCGGCAACAAAGCTCATAAGGACGATATGGCGCGGAAATTCAAAGACAACAACTCTCCGCTGAAAATCGCCATCGTCGTGGATATGTGGCTGACCGGCTTTGATGTTCCCTCCCTTGCTACGATGTATGTCTATAAGCCGATGGCTGGACACAACCTGATGCAAGCTATCGCCCGCGTCAATCGTGTCTTCAAAGATAAAGAAGGCGGTTTGGTTGTCGATTACGTCGGTATTGCGGCTGCACTGAAACAGGCAATGAACGACTATACTGCCAGAGACAAGAAGAACTATGGTGATACAGATGTAAGCAAGGCTGCATATCCGAAGTTCCTTGAAAAGCTCTCTATTTGCAGAGATTTGTTCCACGGATTCAGTTATGAGAAATTCATGACCGGAAGCGACCTCGACAGGGCGAAGCTCATCAGCGGCGGAGTGAACTTCATACTCGGCAAGAGTGTTGCAGAGTACGAGCTTCCCGACCATGAGAAGACACAGAATGTGTTTATCAAAGAAGCCCTGCTTCTCAAGCAGGCACTTTCGCTGTGCAGCAGCTTGGTAGACGAGCAAACTCGCATGGAGGCAGCTTTCTTCGAGTCCGTAAGAACAATGACCGTGCGCTTGGTTTCAGGCGGTACCGGAAAGAAGTTTACGCTTCCGGAAGTAAATGAGCGCATTAACGAGCTTTTGAAGCACAGCATCAAGAGCGAAGGTGTTATCAACCTCTTCTCCGATGTCCAGACTGAGTTTTCGTTGTTCGATCCGAAGTTTCTTGAAGAAGTGGCAAACATGAAGGAGAAGAATCTTGCAGTCGAACTCCTGAAAAAACTGATTTCCGAACAGGTCTCTGTTTACCGTCGAACAAATATTGTCAAGTCTGAAAAGTTCTCCGAAATCATTCAGAGCGCAATGAACCGCTATTTGAACGGAATGCTGACCAACGAGGAAGTCATTCAAGAATTACTCAAGCTGGCGAAAGACATTGCCGCTGCTGCCGCCGAGGGTGAAAAACTCGGATTGACAGCGGACGAGCTTGCTTTCTATGATGCTCTGACGAAGCCGCAAGCAATCAAGGACTTTTACGAGCATGACGAGCTTATTGCTATCACGAAAGAACTGACAGATTTGCTTCGCAAAAACCAGACAATAGACTGGCAAAAGAAAGAGAGCGCAAGAGCTGGAATGCGCCGCCTGGTCAAAAGGTTGCTGAAAAAACACAAATATCCGCCAGAGGGTATGGATGATGCTGTCCAGACTGTCATGAGCCAGTGTGAGATGTGGACGGACAATGTAATGACCGCTTAACTCCCCTACGAGAAAGGAGTAGATCATGGGCAATTCAGTCATGTTGAATGGCATCGAATATGCCGGAGAACAGATTGCCTACAAAGACAGCACCTATGAGCTTGTGTCAAAGGTCGCTTACCTGATCGGCGTCCCGCTTCGTATTTTCCAAAATGAACACGAGCCGCCGAAGATAGAGATATACAACCGGCTTGAACAGGATAAAAATGCCCGTATCATTCGTAATCTATGTATCATCCGCACCGCCATTGAGCGCAACTACCGGAAAATAAATGACATCATGCGAATGGAGTATCGAGGGCTGCTTTCAATGCCAGAGATCATCCCGGCTTCCAGTATGCAGCAGCTTTCAAATGACGGAATCAGCTTTATCAAAAAGTCGAGTACAAAGCTCTGCCACCACATTATCGAGATCAACCGGCTGATTTCAGACCGCATTAACAACTGCAAAAGCCTCTTTCCAATCTGGATTAACTGGGCGTACATAAAAGAGCTGTTCATTATGCCAAACGGCTTGACAGAGGACGGAACGAAAGATGCTGCGGACATCTATTACGCAAGTCTCTCCTACTACCCCTATCAAATGTATATCAACTGGGTACCGATGGACGAGGGTAATGTCCTCTATAATGATAAGAAGTTTGCTACCCTGCTTTATCAATGGCATTGCGACGCCTTCACGGAATACAGTAAAGTCTCCGATGCAGGGGCTTTTGTAAAAAACAATATCTACGACTTCATAGATGACAGCGAGAAAACCGTATTGGTGGTGGACTGCGAAAACTCCGACCCGTACAAACTGTGTGCCACGCTCAAAAATCTTGATTATGAGGTCATGCAAAAGATTACGGCGATCATTCTCTTTGATGACGTACACACCGCTACGGCATGGCGGATTCTTGAAAACTACACCCGCATCCCCGTTGAGCATATCATGATTGAGCGGATCAAGCAGAACAAATCACTGGTAGACATCAAGCTCACCGCAAGAGCCTGTCAGGAACACTACCAGAAGCAAGTGGATTCCTTCGTCATCGTCTCAAGCGATTCCGACTACTGGGGGCTGATCTCTTCCTTACCGGATGCCAGATTCCTTGTCATGATTGAGCGGGAAAAATGCGGACCGGATATGAAGGCAGCACTTGCAGAATCCGGGATATTCTACTGCTATCTGGATGACTTCTACTCCGGCAACAGCGAGGACATCAAGAAAAACGCACTGTTCAAGGAGATGTACCGCTGGATTGACAACTCCGTTCACCTGAATGTCAACGATATGTTTGATGCAGCTCTGCGAAACACGAGGATCGAAATGTCTCCCGCAGAGCGGCGGCAGTTCTATGAGAAGCACATCAAGCACATGACGCTGACCATCGACGAGAACGGAAACGTCAGCATTGAACTGAAACGCGGATAGCCTTGGTTTCTATTCCGGGAGGAATGTGGATGGACAACAGATTCTATTTTGGATTCAATACATCGGAGGAACGGAAAAAGCGCAGAAAAGCAGAGCTGTACTCCATGAGTGAGCAAGTCAGCACCTTCTTTTGGGATGAAGCCCCGCAGCATGGATTGGAAATGCGTGAAGGGCAGCAGGATATGTCCTTTGAGATTGTGGACGCCCTCATAAACGATCAGCATTTTGCGATTGAAGCTGGCGTGGGCATTGGAAAGTCCTTTGGCTATCTTGTGCCGGTGCTGCTGTACAGCAAACGCATGAACAAGCCGGTTATCATCGCAACCTCGACCATTGCGCTTCAAGAACAGCTCTGGCGCGATGTCCACGCGGTAATGCCCCTTCTTGGGCTGAACAGAGATGTCATCCTCGCAAAAGGACAGACCCATTATCTCTGCAACAAACGCGCAGATGAGTATATGTGTGACCCGAAAGCAGACCCACCGGACGCGCTCAAAGAAGGAATCCAGCAGGGGTATGAGGAACGCAAGGATTTCCCGGAGGTTTTGCCGCAAGGCGTCTGGGACAAGGTAAACGTGCAGCGGTTCAGCATGAAGAATTGCGGCTCCTGCGAAAAGAAATGCAAGTATTACAAGGCCCGTGCATCGTTAAAATACACGGACGGTGTTGTTCTGTGCAATCAGGACTTTCTTACCCAGCATCTCATGAAACTACGACGCGGGCAGGACGGACTGATTAACGCCGCCGCTGATCTGCTTGTCGTGGATGAAGCGCACAACTTGGATGATAAGGTGCGGAGTGCCACAACGGAGCGTTTCGGGCAAGGTATGCTCTTTGGAATGATTAAGAGCGCATTCTATGAGCTGCGATCCTTTGACCAGAGCAGTGTGTCAGGTGAAAAGCGAGAGGCAGAGAGCGCAATCATCGCCTTCTATAACTGCCTGAAAGCACAAGTCCAAAAGCAGATCAACGAGGCAGAGCAGGATATGCGCTACGCTGACCGCTTTTTCTTCGACAACAATGGCAGTGCGATTGAACTGCTTACCGAGATGAACGCCGCCATACACAACCTTTCGTCCAGCATTCAGATTTATTCCAGCATGGATTTCAGAAACAACCGTTCCTTTGCTGCCTCTGATGATCTGGATGCCGTCAGCGAGTCCCTTTCAGAGCTTCTTGACCGGATAGATGATATGCTGATCTGGATTGAGCAGCACGGCAGCAACACGGAACTCGTCTATTGCCCTAAAAACACAAAAGAAATTGTGAGCCGCCTATACTTCAATGGTGATGAAAGAACCATCTTGACCTCTGCCACGCTGACGAACGCCACGAGCGGGTCTCTGGAAGAACAGTATTCTTACTTTATCAGCAATACCGGCTTTCCCGCTGGTGATCGCGGCTGCTTATCCGAGCCAAAGCCTTCCCCATATCCATACGATGAACACGCCATGATCTACTATTGCGACGATCTCCCGCACCCGACCAGAGAACATGAAGCCTTCATTGAAAAGGGTGTGGAGCGGCTGCTTGAGATCCTGAGCATTTCCAATGGAAAGGCACTCGTGCTGTTTACGGCAAAGACCGACATGGAAGAGGTCTACTCCATTCTCAGTGAGAAAAATCTTCCGTACAAAATCTTGATGCAGCAGCCGGGATCGTCGCAGGACAAGGTGCTGCTTGAGTTTAAGGAAGATACGAACTCCGTACTTCTGGGGACGGGTGCATATTGGGAAGGAATCAGCATTGAAGGAAAAAGCCTTTCCAATGTCATCATTTTCCGGCTTCCGTTCCCTGTCCCCGATCCAATTATCGAGTATAAGTGTTCCGTCGCAAAGGATGCCCTGATGGATGTCCGCGTTCCCGAAATGATTATCAAGCTCAAGCAAGGTATCGGGCGATTGATCCGCAATTTCACAGACACCGGCATTGTCTGCATTATCGACCGAAGACTGCGGGACGAGCCGCCGGAACGCTATCATGACATTACATGGGACTCCCTGCCTATCAAAAATCGGACAAGCAGTTTGGACGAACTTAGGAAGTTTTACGAAGGTCTGCCCTCAGCCAAGGAATGATGATACAAACGGCAGTCTCTTCGGAAACATAGAGCAGCCCCCAAAAAAACGACAATCAGAAAACGGAGGTGTATCATGTTGTACAATGAAAATCTGCACGAAGAAGAACAACATCTGATCCAGCAGATTGCCGAGCAAACAGAGAGAGGTAAAATCGGCTGGGAACTGACGGAGTATAATCCGCTGTCATTTCTGAATGAGGACAAGATAGACAAAAACCCAGCAGTAATCTGTCAGTCCTTCTCCTTTGAAGCGATCATCGGCGGCTCCCGTTTCGAGCTTGATGTCATGGAGAATATTGATGTGCCGTCCGGTATGGGAGACTACACCATAACCTTGACGCGGGATGAAACCGAAAATTATCTTAAAATTGAGGATGCGCTTTCCTTTGACTGTGACCGCTATGAATGCACACCGGAGGAAGTCGCAGAGCGATTTGCGGACAGCCCCATTGTCCGTCTCTGCAACGCTATCATTCCTGCCACGCTTGGGCAGGAGGATTTAGAAGAGGTCTTCACATGGGCAAGGTTTTTCAACGAGACTGGCATTTCTGCAAAGCTGATGAATCATCCGCTGACCAAGCTCTGTGAAAAGCTGTTCGACGAACACCGTCTGATGGACTTCCATCGCTGCGTCTTGGATGTGGACTATCGAAAGCTGCTCCTAAATGAACTGGCTCATAACTAAGACACGAAAAAACGCCCCCGACACTGTGCCAGACGCACAGTGCCGGGGGCGTTCCCGTTTCCAGCGATTTATTTTTCTCTCGGCAAGGGACAGTTCATAAGTGACACTTTCCGTTTTACGAAGCCGCGAAAATTCGATGTGTTCCGTGGAGATGTTCACTGGGCAGCATACGCCGTACACGTTTCCAATAATCACCGAGTAGTGCAATGTGTATTCACTATCGGGAAATACTTCACGGTTTTCGCAACGCTTGATTCAGGAGTGGGATTTTTGCCTTATTCCCGCGTGACATCAAGGGAAACCGGATTGATAACGATGATAGATTTGCCCTTTTTGTGGGCATATCTCACGGTGTTCCCGGTACCGCTGGGGCATCCATTCCATACTGCGAGAATATAATCGGCGTGATCGACCATGTACCGATTTCTCTTGTCCATGCAGTCCGGCGTGTACTCCCGTTGCAGCATGGTCTCCTTGTCACACTTTGCCGCGATATTATAATACCGTTCCCGTGAAGCCACAGACCATTTGATCGCTTGTGTCTCACAAGGGATTGCACTTTCCAGAGTAATGTGAGGGTATTTTGATTTCAAATCGAGTACAATTTCCGCAGCGTACATATCGACGCCAAGAGCCATGCCGGTAATAAAATGCGTGACGCCCTCGTTCTCGATGAGTGCTACAATCTGATCCCGCATAACAGATTTCAAAGAAGTACAACGCTTATCGGATTCATCAAAGCCGAACGGAAGACTCTGCGGTCTATGACCGGTAAACGCACAAGTCTTGCCTTGAACGGATTGCTTTGCAGCTTTTTGAGCAGACTTTCTAAACTCAATAATGCGCGACATGACACCCCTTCTTTCACTCTTTTGGTAGGTAACTCCATTCTATCACCCTCATCACGGACAGTCAACGCATTGTCGTTAGTAAAATCAACGACGGCGTACCGTGGATAATGACACCGCCGTTAGGTACACTAAATGCAAAGGTGGTGAGGCTATGCGAGAGAAGAAGGACATCAATATTGAAATCGGCGGCAATATTCAAGTGGCAAGAGAACAGGCGGGCTATACGCAGGACACGCTCTCAGAAATGCTTGGCATGACGCCGAATCACCTGAGCGCTATTGAGCGTGGTGCTTCCGGTATTTCTCTTGAAGCCTTGCAGCGTCTTTGCCGTTTGCTGGGCGTCAGTGCGGACCGAATTATCTTTGGGACCGATGAGCCAGAAGCGGAAGCCCTTGCGCTTGCCAGACGTATTTCGGATATAAAGCCGGAATACCGGCAACAGGTTCAAGAGCTGCTGTCCGCTATTTTGAATATGTCATAAAAAAGAGCCTCTGCCGACACCCAAAACGGGCATCGACAGAGGCTTTTGGTTCGTTTTCCGGGCATTCAAACAAGTGCCGAAATCGACACTTATTCTCGCTCTATTGCTGGAACTGTGCGGGGAATATAATCACACTGGGCGGTCATTCCTCGTCGCTCTGAGGCTTGCAATCACAGGCTTTTTCGACCCCTAACTGTCTACACCGCGATGCCTTGCGGGAGAAGTGCGGACAGGCGATGAGATCCGCACGGAAGCTCTGCTTGCAGCTATGGACGCAGCGGACGCAGAAGCGGTTATACTTCCGGCGTCCGCTATCTCCGATGAAGAACGACCACTCCTGCCGCCACTTCTGACTTCTGCTCACAGCTCAATCTCTCCTTTGTGCTTTTGGGGAGGGCAGCATTCCTTCTGCTTTTCAGCCTTTGCGGACTTGAGCCTGTCCATGATGGAGGACTTTTCGCCCCTTTCGGGGGCTTTGACCTCTGCGGTCTTGTCCTCCTTCGGACCGTTGTTGATGATCCCGTCAATCATGCCGTAGTCATCCTCCATCG
>ENA-UAHN01000430-UAHN01000430.1-human-gut-metagenome-genome-assembly--contig:-NODE-430-length-11960-cov-5.675262_pt1 | contig 11960 bp, 10 predicted proteins | sample MGYA00244409_ERZ654369 | MGnify/ENA primary metagenome ERZ654369 (study PRJEB26926, sample SAMN06165271) | human gut metagenome | biome: ENVO:00009003; feature: ENVO:2100002; material: ENVO:00002003... | reverse complement strand
CCGACTGTCCGAGCGTCGTGCCGAAGCTCGCGGCGATCTTTTTGGCCAGATACTCCGAATCGCGACCGGTGAAAATTTTGATTTTGTGGATAGCCATAGATTTCGAGGATTTTTTTGACGTTGCAAATATAGAACAATACGATGAAAAAACACGCCCGCCCGGGCGTGTTTTTTCAACATTCGGTTAAACTTTTCCGCTGCGGCCCGGTTTTCATTCCGTAGCCCCGGGGCGTTTCTTCCCGTTGCGTGACGGCGGGGGTCAGTTCTGTCGCAGACATTCGCCGATGAAGTCGAGGATCTCTTCGCGCCCCACGGCCTTTTCCGACGAGGAGACGAACATCGGCGGCAGTTCCTCCCACTGCTGGGCGAGTGCGGTCCGGAACCGTTCCACGCTCTTTTCGCGCTGGGTTTTCGAGAGCTTGTCGGCCTTGGTGAAGATGATGCCGAAGGGGATGCCGTTTTCGCCCAGCATCTCGATGAACCGCAGGTCGATCTTCTGGGGTTCGAGGCGGATGTCCGCCAGCACGAACAGGAAGTGCATCTTCTCGCACTTGATGACGTAGTCGGTGATCAGTTTCGAAAACTCGCTGCGCTGTGTTTTCGACGTGCGGGCGTAGCCGTAGCCGGGCAGGTCGACCAGATACCAGGCATCGTTGATGCGGAAGTGGTTGATGAGACGTGTCTTTCCGGGCGTCCCCGACACCTTGGCCAGCCCTGTGCGGGCTGTGAGCATGTTGATGAGCGACGACTTGCCGACGTTGGGACGCCCCACGATGGTGATGTGGGGCAGGTCTTCGTCCTCCTCGGAGGCCGTTTCCACGGGCAGTGCGTCCAGAATGGCGTCCATCAGGTCGCCCGTGCCGCTGCCGCTCATCGAGCTGATGCAGTAGGGTTCTCCCAGTCCCAGCGAATAAAATTCGTGCGAGGAGTAGATCAGGTCGTAGTTATCGACCTTGTTGCAGACCAGCAGCACTTTTTTCGAAGTGCGCCTCAGGATGTCGGCCATCATCTGATCGAGATCCGTGATGCCCGTATTGACTTCGACCAGGAACAGGATGACGTCCGCCTCTTCGATGGCGAGCATCACCTGACGGCGGATGTCGTCTTCGAAAATGTCGTCCGAATTGACCGAATAGCCGCCGGTGTCGATCACCGAAAATTCACGTCCGTTCCAGTCGGTTTTACCGTAATGGCGGTCGCGTGTCGTGCCTGCCGTCGCATCGACGATGGCTTTGCGCTGTCCGACCAGGCGGTTGAACAGTGTGCTTTTGCCCACGTTCGGGCGTCCTACGATCGCTACAAGACTCATAATGTTATTTTACGTTTATGTTTATGCGAAACGAATTATGCGGTGCGGGCCGAACGCGAAACCGAATTTATTCGGACATCGATGGATGCGGCCGGTCTAAAACAAGGTCAAAGATAGTGCAAGTTGCGGGTAAAACCAAACCCGGTGTCTATTTTACCCGATTGTCGGGGCATAAGGGGCGGGTATCGGGTGTGCACATCTTATCCTTTTCCGATCGGGAGATGCGGCTTCCGAAGGTTTTCCGAACAGCCACGATGCCTTTTCAACGGGGGTGCAGCGTCTCTTCGTCTGCGGACAGGCCATGTTCCGACATCCGGCGGATGTCTCCGTTACAGCGGTAAAAGGGAGACGGTTCGTACAGGAGGTATGCGGCACGTATTATGGGTTATAAATAGCGGCTTTCCGGATCACCGGCCTGTACGGGATAGATCAGCACGAAACTGTTTCGCCCGAGGTATTGATCCAGGTAAGCCGGGATCTTGTTCATCGTCGGTTGGTAGGAGATGCGTTCGCGGCGGCTCATTGCCAGCCACAGACAGTCGTCCGTGCGCAATTCGCGCAGCAGGGCCGGCAGCTTTTCCCAGTCTTTGAAAAGTACCGTTTCTACGGTTGCGGTCTGCTTGCGCCGCAGCGGTTCGATGTACTTGAGCGTCGTTTCCGGGGCATAGACGACGATTTTGGTCCCGGTATTGCGGGCCAGATTTCCGATTTTATGCAGCCACATGAGAAATCCGGCCTCTTTTTCGGCTTGGGAGGGAATGATTACGATATGTCGCTTTATGGTCGCCAGCGGTTGTACCGGTTTGTAAATGTAGGTCGTGACGTTGCTTTCGCCCAGCAGGTCGCCCGTGATCTTGCCGAGGAAGATCGCGGGGGATTTGTCCCGGTGGAGTCCCATTACGATGTCCGTGATACTCTGTTCTTTGGCGACGCTTGCGATTGCGTTTGAGATATTGACGTCGTAGCGCAGCAGCTCGTGGAGGTAGATGTCCGATGCGGCAGCGGCCGTCGCCGCCGTTTCGAGAATTTTGCGGGCCCGTTTTTCCAGCCCGCTGTCTTCCACCTTGTTGTCTATGGCGTGCAGCGCGTAGAATCCGTTGTGGTTTTTCTTCGATTTGAGCACGTTGCCCAGAGTTACGAGTTCCCTGACGCTCTCTTCGTTCGACACCGGGATCAGGATGTGTTCGTCCTGATGTTCGGTGCTTTCGTCGTTTTCGCGGACCCCTTTGATGGCGATGTTGTGAGCGCCGCGCTGAGTGGCGAAGGTCGAAATGGTGCAGGTGGCCAGGATCATCAGGATCGTGCCGTTCAGCACGCTCTCGCCCAGCAGACGGATCGGTTCTCCGTCGGGTGTCTGGCCGACGATGACGTTGTAGCCCACCATCACGGCTGCGAGCGTGGCGGCTACGTGGGCGCTGCTCAGGCCGAAGATGACCGTCCGCTGGTCGCTGGAGAGTTTGAACGTTTTTTGAGTGAGCAGCGCGGCGATGTATTTGGCGGCGGTGATCAGGACGATCATCACGGCAGCGACCTTGATGCTCTCCCAGTCGCGGAAGAAGGCCCGGTAGTCGATCAGCATGCCTACGCCGATCAGAAAGAAGGGGATGAAGATGGCGTTGCCGACGAATTCGATGCGGTTCATCAGGGGCGAGGTGCGCGGGATGAGGCGGTTGAGGGCCAGACCCGCGAGGAAGGCGCCGATGATCGGCTCCAGTCCGGCCAGATGTGCCAGGTAGGCGCCCAGAAAGACCATGACCAGCACGAAAATGTATTGGGAGATGTTGTCGCTGCAATGCTTGAAGAACCAGTGCCCGATCAGCGGGAAGAGCAGCATGATGAATGCGATGCAGAGCACGACCGAGATGCCGAGCCGGTACCAGAACATGTCGTCCGTGTTTCCGGTGACCATGCCTACTATGACCGTCAGCAGCAGCAGGGCCAGCGTATCGGTAATGACCGTGCCTCCGACGGCGATCGTGACAGCCTTGTCGCGGGCGATGCCCAGTTTGCTGACGATGGGGTAGGCGATCAGGGTCTGCGAGGCGAAGAGCCCGGCCAGCAGGATCGAGGAGTAGATCGAAAATCCCAGGATGTAATATCCCGCCAGAATACCGAGCAGGAGCGGAACACAGAACGTATAGAGTCCGAATACGAGGCTTCGGGTGCCGTTCTTGCGGAAATCCGACATGTCCATATCCAGGCCGGAGAGGAACATGATGTAGAGTAGTCCGGCCGTACCGGAGAGGATGATGCTGCTGTCGCGCAACACCAGGTTGAGGCCGTGCGGTCCGATCACCGCACCGGCGATGATAAGCCCCAGCAGGTAGGGAATTTTCAGCTTGTTGAGCAGCAGGGGAGCGGCGAGGATGATGACCAGAATCAGCAGGAATTTGAGAATCGGATCCTCGAGCGGGAGGGTTATGCCGGCGAATAGAAGCATCATGCGGAGTCGGAATTAGGGTTAAGTGATCGGGACCGTCTGCGAACCGGGACGTGTTCGTGTTCGCCGGAGCGGGGGCCGATCGGGTAATATTTCTCAAAGTGCCCGCCTGTCGGAAAAATCCGTAAGGCCCGGCGGGCTATTGGCTTGAAGTTGTTTTCGTGCGGGCTGATCGTATTCCGACCGGGACGGCATTCGTTTTGTCGGGAGCGACCTGGCTGCATGAAAATTTAACGGAAACAAAGATAGTGAAAGCCGAGAGAAAACGGGACCTTGTTCCCGGTTTCCCGAGGCGCATCCTATCTAAGACTATGTCAAAGATAGCAAGAACTCGCAAAAAAACGGCAAAATTTGGATAAATAAAGTAAGTGTTTGGTATTGAGGAGAGTTAAGCCAAATTCTTCTATACCTTTCCAAATCGCTAAAATGCAGGATAATGAAAGGTTAAGAGAAAGATTTGCTACTTATCCGTTGCCTTTTTTAGCCCCGGATAATCCGGCAAAATAACGCTTAACCACCTGCGGTTTTACCGTTCACCATGCAAAGAACCCTATATTTTGCCCGTAAAGATAACCGTTTTTTTCCGTTTTTCATGGAAATACAGGTTATGTTACCGGCATCCGGGGTTTTATTCTTTGTTCCGCTATAATTTTCATAACTGTAAATAACTCTATATCAAGTAATTTTGCAACATAAAAAATAGAGTTATGAAACAGACGGATGTAACGGTTACGTTCTACCTCAAAAAGAGCGAAATGAATGACGAGGGACATTGCCCGGTCATGGCGAAACTTGTTGTCGGCAAATTTTCAGAAGCGGCTTTTAGTGCGAAAATGTCCGTACCCGCTGCACTGTGGGCATCCGGACGTGCCACGGGTAAAAGTAACGCCGCGCGGGAAATCAACCGGCAACTGGACGATTTGCGAGCTTCAGCCATTTCCATTTATGACGAACTGTCAGCCACCCGTGAGAATGTAACGGCTGAAGAAATAAGGAATCTGTTGTTGGGGACGGCTTTCGGGCAGGAAACCCTGTTGGGTTATTTCCGGACGTTCATCGAACATTTCGAAAAACGTGTCGGCGTGAACCGGGAAAAGGGAACAGCGCAATCTTACCGCTATGCTTGTAACTGTGTGGCTGCTTTCATCCAGGAGAAATACAAGTTGTCGGATGTTCCTTTCACGGCCCTGAACCGTTCATTCATCGACAACTATGACCTCTACCTACGCACGGAGCGCCGCTTTGCCCTGGGAACTATCGTGTTGCTTGTCACACGGTTGAACACGATTGTCGGGGAAGCCATCGCGGAAGGGATTATCACTGCCGACCCGTTCGCGGGTTATGAAGCCGAACATCCCGAGCGGGAACAGAAATACCTTACCGCCGCAGAGTTACAACGGCTGATGACCACACCCCTGCATGACCCGAAGCTCTACCATATCCGCGACCTGTTCCTCTTCTCCTGCTACACGGGTATCCCTTACGGGGACATGTGCCGCCTGACGACGGAGGATCTGGAAGTGGCCGAGGACGGTGAGGTATGGATCAAGACCGCCCGCAAGAAGACGAAAATCGACTATGAAGTGCCATTGCTCGACATACCGTTGCTCATCCTCGACAAGTACCGGGATATGGCCCCGGAAGGAAAACTGCTGCCGATGTACAGCAACAACGAACTCAACCGGACGCTGAAACGTATTGCCGCCATTTGCGGGATTGAACGGAAGCTCGTCTTTCACTGCGGACGCCATACCTACGCCACCGAGATCACGCTTTCGCATGGTGTCCCGCTTGAAACCGTCAGTAAAATGCTGGGGCATAGCCGCATTTCCACGACGCAGATTTACGCCAAAGTGACCGATGACAAGATCGACATGGATACCCGGTCTTTAGAGGAAAAGATTGCCGGCCGCTTCTCCGTAGCTATTTAATCTATCATTGACAATCAAATTCACAACGATTATGGAAACGAATAATAAAGAGATAAAACGTCGCAGCACGTTCTCCCTGCTGTTCTACATCAACCGCACGAAAGTCCGCAAGGACGGAACATGTAAATTGTTATGCAAGGTAAGCATCGACGCCAAGTCGGCCCCGATCAATATCAACGCGTTTGTCGATCCATCGCTTTGGAATCCGGAAACCAAAAGGGCGAACGGACGAAGCGAGAACGCCCGAACGGTAAACCTGGCAATAGAGAAACTGACCGAAAAAATCACCGGACATTACCGTCATATTCGTAAAAGCCTCGGTTTCGTGACGGCCGAGCTGGTCAAAAACGCCGTGGAAGGAATCGGGCAGAAACCGTTCACCCTCCTTGCCTTGTTCCGCGAGCATAACGAGGAGTTCCGCAAGCGTGTCGGCGTGGATCGCAAGGAAGAAACTTATGAAAGTTACGAGAACTCCTATAATATTTTAGCCTCCTTCGTGAAAAAAAGGAAGGAAAAGGAGGATGTAGCGTTGCGGAGCCTTGACCGGGAGTTCTACGATGATTTTGAAATATTCCTGCGTACAGATCGTGAAATGAAACCCAAGACAGTACACGAGCATCTTTACCGGTTGAAGAAAATGACCAAGCGGGCTGTCAGTCAGGGTACACTCCGGCGCGACCCTTACGGGAAGCTGCACCCGGAACTGCCCCGGCGCAAGAGCCGCCATTTGAAACTCGAAGACCTCAAAAAGCTGATGGAAACTCCCGTCGATAAACCCAACCTCCAGCGGGTGCGGGACTGGTTTCTCTTCGCTACCTTCACGGGGTTGTCCTACGCCGACCTGAAACGCTTGTCCGAAAAAGACATCACGCAGTCGGACGACGGAACGTACTGGATACACATCCGGCGCCAGAAGACCGAAACGCCCTCGGCCATCCGCCTGCTGAACGTGCCGTTGCAGATCATCGAGAAATACCGCCACGAGCGTAAAAGCGACAGGATTTTCAACCTCTATTGCCGGGGGTATCTCATCAAGCTCACCAGAGAACTGGGACGGACATACGGCTTCGACATGACCTTTCACAAGGCGAGGCACAATTTCGGGACACATATCACGCTCTCGTTGGGTGTGCCTATCGAAACTGTCAGCCGCATGATGGGACACAAGAGCATTTCCACCACGCAGATTTACGCCAAAGTGACCGACCGCAAGGTGGACGAGGACATGAAACGGCTGAAAGAACAGACCAAAGGCCGGAAAATAAATCTCTACGAGGAGGACGAACCGGAAACGGCAGATATTATAACGGTAAACGGTTGAACAGTATAACAAAAATTGATAAATTTGTATGACTATGACGACAAGAGAACCTATCAGCATTGAAAACGGGCGGGTGGAAATCCACGCGCCGGAGAACCGTGTATGGCTCACGCGCCACCAGATTGCCGACCTGTTCGGAGTCTTCGTTCCTGCCGTGGGGAGCAACATCCGCTCCATACTCAAAAGCGGCATACTCTGTGAGGAGAGGGTTTACCGCCGGGAGCGCAACCGTGACGGCGGTATTGTCGAGCTGTATTCGCTCGAAATGATCGCCGCGCTGGCTTTCCGCTTAAAATCCGGGAATGCCGAAGCCTTCCGACGGTGGCTTGTCCGAAGGGCCACGACGACCGCTGTCGTCTGGCAGCTCCCCGGCATGAACACGATATTGAACTGAAAAAGAAGAACGGCCAACGTTTTGGCCGTTCTTCTTTTATACCCATTCCTGTCCCCCGATACATTTCTTCCGGGAATCTTCCAGGAATTTCTGTATCTCGGATTCCATGTATAGTACCTTGCCCTGAATCAAATAATAGGGAATGATCCGCGCCGTGCGGTATTCCTGCAATGTACGCCTGCTGATTTTCAGCAGCCGGGACAATTCCTCGTCGGTGACGAACCGCTCTCCCTTGAGTGTCCGGCCTCCGGAGGATTCCAGTTTATCCAGTGCCTTGCCGGCCTTTTCCAAACGCCGGAAGAGATCCGCCACACGCGGATCGTGCTTGTCGATGAAATAATGGCTCATAACGCGGCGGTATTAGGATAGTGCGACGATTGCAGCAGTTTCCCGACATCTTCCGGTTTGTAGAAGATTTTGTGACGGATGCGGCTGAAAGGCAGCAACCCTTTCTCCCGGTAGGTTTGCAGGGTACGTTTCGATATACCCAGCACGTCACAGACATCCTGGTTGTCCAGCCATTTTTTCAAACTCACGTCCTCTTGCCTGCGGCATAACGCCTCGGCTTTTCTTTCAATGGCTTCCACGTGCCCTGCCAGCGCGTCGAAAGCCTTCACGTCCATACTTATTATTTCCATGTTCTGTTTCATTTTTTGTTTCCCGGATGCCCAAAAGTACACAAATGAACAGTATCTTGTTATCAGCCAGTGGTATATGGACGTATCCGTCTTAAAAGTGGCAGCGAGTGGCGCCACGTCCGGCGGAAACGATCCTCCGCCGATACGGGATCGGCACGTTCCGATACGCCAATCGCCCGTGAAAGGAAATGTTCGCGGGCGATTTATCATTCCATGCAGGGTGAGCCGTGAACCGACTTTCGCGAGCGTTCACGGCATATCGTTTTCTCCCCGTTTCTCTCCCATAACCTTTTCCTCTCTTTTTTTCATGCCGCGGAGCGCGGTATGGAAATCTGTTGTCAGTAGCAAAGGTAGTTACGGGGCTCACGCTGCTGCAAGATCGGGCCGCGGGGCGGTTTGCCGCAAAATCTTCCTCTTTCCCTGCGGGCGAGCGTATTTTCCGACAAAATCTTGCAGCAGCTATCCCCGACACCTTTTGATGCTACCGAAACAGATTCCATCCATACCGGCTCCGCTACGGCATAAAAAAAAAGTCAAAGGTTATGAGAAACGAAGAGAAAAATAAATGGAAACAGAAATCCTCCAACCTTCCACTTGGCATAAAGGCAAAGGTCGGGTTGGCGGTAAAGGTCGGGGCGGTGACTTTGGGCTTCCACGTGTGGGGTATCGACTTTATTTGGGTCGTTTTGGGCTTCACGTTCTGTTATGACATCCTGCGGGGCATTTTCTCCTGCCTTGTTTCTCTCGTGGCTCTAACCGGCTTTTTCTATTTCCTATTCACTCACATCTTCTAAATTTTTACAGGTATGACAAAGTACATTTCATTATTCGGAGCGACTACCACGGACACGCAGGTGCAGGTAGTCAAGGAAAACCAGGTAATCATCGGTATCGGTGCGGGTGCGAGCAGAAAGCGTTACGTCGTTTACAAGGTGGAACACACCGCCCGTGGCTACGTGTACCACATGGTCGATACCGAAACAAAGGAAATCAGCCAAACGGACATTTTGCGACCCCTCTCGCAAACATTCGGTATCGGCAGGTACTACGACGACGTGAACCCCGAGTTCATGGACGCTTTCGAGGTGGCTTTGCTCGTGAGGCAGGCGGAAGAGCAAGCCACGGCGCAGGCCATCGCCGCCGCCAAAGAGAAAGCCGAGCATGACCGCATAGCGGAAATAGGAGCGCAGAGGTTACGCCGCATCATGCCCGAAGGGGTGCAGGGCGTAATCATCGCCGAACTCAACGAAACGGAATACACTGACCCCTCTTACGAGTGTTCGACCACCCGAAGCGTGCGTACCGTCATTCTCGGCTTTTCGGCCACCTCCCGCAACGGCTTCGGGGAGTTGAGAAAGGCGGCGGCCAATTTCCCGCAAACGGCGCACCTCTCCGAATACGACCCCAAGAACGAACACCGCTATCCCGTTTTCACGCTCGGCAAAAGTCCGAAATACGGGTGGAGTGTCTGCAAACTGACCCACTACACCCGTGAAGGGTACATCGACAGGCTGGCATATATCGCAGGAAACGAGGAGAATATATGTCTGCCCGAGCCGAAAGACGAAAAACGGGCGGAACGCACTGAAACGAGCGTGCAAGGCGGGTTTATCATCGTGGACTATTCCGAGAAGGCGATAGCCGTATTCGGGGACACCAAGCCCGTCAAGGACGCCCTTCACGCACTCGGGGGACGCTTCAACGCACGGCTGACGCATGACGGGCAGAAGAAAGCGGGATGGATTTTCCAAAAGACCAAAGAGGACGAGGTGCGACGGCTTCTCGGAAAGGACGAATAAATGTTGAACACGGGGCGGCTCGCCGCCCCACAATACCAAAAAATCATGGCACAAGGAACAGATTATTTCAAACTGACGATACAGAACTATCTCGACGCACGGGCACGGGAGGACGAACTTTTCGCACCCCGATACGCCAACCCGAAAAAGAACATTGACGATTGCTGCACTTTCATCATCAACCAAGTACGGCAGAGCGGTTGCAACGGGTTTGCCGACGAGGAAATATACTCTATGGCACTCCACTATTACGACGAGGAGGACATCGACATCGGCAAACCCGTCAGTTGCAAGGTAGTGGTCAATCACACCGTCGAACTGACCGAGGAGGAAAAAGCCGAGGCACGGCGGAACGCCATACGGAAGGCCGAGAGCGAAGCCTACGCCAAGTTGGCGAAAGCCAAGTCCAAACCCAAGTCCAAACCCAAGAAAATCGAAGATAACAAACTAATGCCCAGTCTATTTTAGTTATGAAACCGAGAACAAAATTCCAACAGAACGTCGTGGCGGCAAGCAAACACCTGCCGCCGCTTACCCCCGCACAAATCGAATGGGGGTACAAGAACTGCATCGAGCATATCGGACGCCGCACGCCGAAAGGACTTATCACCTGCACCGAGTGCGGCCACACGTGGCAGAGCGAAAACGGAGAACTCACGGACAATCTGTTAGGGTGCGAGTGTCCGCACTGCCACACCACGCTGAAAGTGGAAACCACCCTGCGCCGCAAGTTCAACGATTACGAGTATTTGTGCATCGTAACCCGCTGCAAGGGTTTTCAAGTCCTGCGCTTCGTCTATATCGAGTGTTGGGCGAAAGTGGGACAGACGCCCGTTTACACCCATATCGAAGCCGTACAGCGGTGGATTGCCCCCGACGGACGCTCCGCAACCTTCGCACGGCTGCGCCCGATGGGCTTCTTCGTTCACGGGTGGAGTTGGTCGAGCGCATTGGAACTGCGGGCGGAGAACGACGGGAAATACAACATCACGCCCACACGCATCTATCCCCGGCAACGGCTTATCCCCGAACTGCGCCGAAGCGGTTACGGCAAACAACTCCCCGATGTAACCCCTTTCGACCTTATCCACCTGCTGCTCTCGGAGAACAAGGCCGAAACGCTGCTTAAAGCGGGACAAACGGCACTCGTGCGATTTTTCGCCCGTTCCTCCCGCAATATCGCAGACTATTGGCCGGCCATCCGTATCGCCATCCGTAACGGGTACGCTATCGGGAAACCGACGGAATGGTGCGACTACATCGACCTGCTGCGATTTTTCGGGAAAGACCTGCATAACGCCCATTTCGTGTGTCCCGCAGACCTGCCCGCAGCGCATGACCTCTACATGGCTAAAAAACGGCGGCACATGCAAATGGAACGGCGGCAGGAGGAACGGCGCAAGGCGTTGGAACAGGAAGCCTCGTTTGTCAAAGCCAAAGGACGGTTTTTCGGAGTGGAGTTTTCCGACGGGGAAATCCGCATCAAGGTATTGGACAGCGTTGAAGCCATACGGCAGGAGGGCGAGGCCATGCACCACTGCGTGTTTACCAACGAATACTATCTGAAAGCCGACTCGCTCATACTCTCGGCTACAATCGACGGCAAACGTATCGAAACGATAGAGGTGTCCCTAAAACGCATGGAGGTCGTGCAGAGCCGTGGCGTGTGTAACAAGAATACCCCATACCACGGGCAAATACTGAAACTGATGAAGGGGAACATGTCCCTTATACGGAAACGAATGACAGCATAAAAATCGGGGCGGCGAAAGCCGCCCGCAAAAACAAAATAGAATGAACCAAATAGCATATAAATTCGTGTCGTGGGACGTTCCCGCACTCGAAAGCCTTGCAGGCTCAAAAGCGTACATATTACGCAAACGGCTCAATGACGGGGGAACGCTCACCCGTGAGGAGAAAGACTGGATTACCCGTGAGGTAAACCATAACACCTATTTCAAGGACTCCATTCCGCTTTTAGGGTATCGTTTCAACTTTGTCGATGTACTGAAAACATTCGTGGTAAAGCAGTACGGGCATTACACGGAATACAAGGGCGTGGACAAGACGAGCATACGCTCCATGTTGTACGGCAGAGTGGAAAGGATTGTCGAATTATAAAATCGGG
>ENA-UAHN01000419-UAHN01000419.1-human-gut-metagenome-genome-assembly--contig:-NODE-419-length-12120-cov-6.316121_pt1 | contig 12120 bp, 10 predicted proteins | sample MGYA00244409_ERZ654369 | MGnify/ENA primary metagenome ERZ654369 (study PRJEB26926, sample SAMN06165271) | human gut metagenome | biome: ENVO:00009003; feature: ENVO:2100002; material: ENVO:00002003... | reverse complement strand
CTCTACGTCTCGTGGGCTCGGAGATGTGTATAAGAGACAGGTATCTGAGGTGAAAGAGCAGAAACAGAGGATTTATTTTTAGCATTAATTTATTATGGAACAAGCTTATTATTTATTGTTATAGGAAATTACCTGCCGAAGATTAAGCAGAACAATACGATAGGAATCAGGATCGTATTGACATTGCAGGATGGAGAAAACTGGAATGCAACTCATAGCTTTAGTGGAAGGATATGGAGGGCATCAGGTATTTTATTATGCTATGCACATTACATTTGATAAAAACTGTGAGTAAAGAAGCTTGCATAAAAGCTAAGTAAGTTATTAATAAAATTGTGTAATTTATTTCTCATGGAAATTCATCTCCTTTCTGTTTACGATGTCATTATAGAATACGAAAAGAATTATTACTTGCCAAAATAACAGAATATATAGTCAAAAGTTGCTTAATACAGTGACAGGTTAAAATATCCTGCAATACTGTCATTGGTCAGTTTATTTATACAATTTAATATTGGAATATTTTACAACTATGACACAAGTATGCAACATAATAAACGAATGCTTTTGATAGAGTAATGATACACAATATCAGTTACAAAGAAGCAGGAGGGTAGAAAGTGGACATGACACAAAACAAATGTTGCAGACATGGGGCAAGTTTACGTCGAAGGAGACGCAGGCGCAGAAAGATACTGTGTTTTATCATATTTTCCTGTAGTATAATAGCTGTGGCTGTATTTGTGGCTGTTGGAAGCAGTATGATAAGATCAGGTGATGGCAGGACAAATAGATATGATGTTGAAGCCGGAAATAATACATATGATAATGCTGTTATAGAAAATAGCAAAATCTCTGAAAAGAATAAGATACAAAATAATCAGTCGATGCTTGATGATATAATGAACAGCACCCAATATCCAAAACAGCTAAAGGATCTTGCTTTGAAGAATGAAGAGGCACTTGAGTTTGTGTATGATTATCCGGCGGAACATGTGAAGGAACACACAATTGATTTGACAGAAGAAGCGTCTATGGATAGTGTTCCGTTATTTGTGCAGTGGGATAAACGCTGGGGCTACGAAAAGTATAGCGGTAATTTCTTTGCAGCAAGCGGATGCGGTCCCACTACACTTTCGATGGTAGTGGTTTATCTGACGCACAATAGGGAGGCATCACCTATTGCAGTAGCAAAGTATTCAAAGGAAGCCGGTTACAGTGTGGATGGATCGGGAAGTTCATGGACGCTTATAAGTGAAGGCTGCATACACTACGGCGTAAAAGCAAAGGCAGTGGCGCTGGATGAGAGCAGAATGAAAGCAGAGCTTGATGAAGGGCATCCTATTGTGGTAAATGTAGGACCGGGAGATTTTACCGATACAGGACATTTTATGGTTATAACAGGCTATGATGATGAAGGATTTTCAATAAATGATCCAAACAGCATTGAAAAAAGTGGCAAAAGGTGGTTATTCAAAAATATATCATCTCAGATTAGAGCTGTCTGGAGTATGTATGTGTGAGAATATATTTGTATAAGTGCCGGTAAAACATCCTATTATTGAGTTAAATAACAGGGTGTTTTTTACAACTATGACACATCTTTATGCTATAATAATTCTATCATAATCATAGAAGAGGAGCAGCTTATGACCAGTATTCTCATAGTGGAAGATGACAACGACATAAATAATTTAATATGCAACACCCTGAAGGCAGAGGGATATCAATGCGAAAGAGCGTTTGATGGCAAGGAAGGGGCGGACAAAATTGAGCAGAACAGATATGATCTTCTGCTGCTTGATATTATGCTTCCTGAGATAAATGGTTATGAATTGCTTGACTATGTCAGGGGAATTGGGGATACTCCGGTCATAATAATATCTGCTATGGGACAGGTGGATGAAAGGATACGCGGGCTTCGTATGGGCGCGGATGATTACATATGCAAACCATTTCAGATAGGGGAGCTGCTTGCGAGAGTGGAAACCGTATTAAAGCGCACTCAGCGCATGGCAGAGCGTCTGGAAATAGAGGATATAGCTATAGATCCTAAATCACGTACAGTGACAAAGGCAGGTGAGCAGGTAGAGCTCACAGCAAAGGAATTCGACCTGTTGTATGAGCTTATGAAGAATAAGAATGTTGCACTCAGCAGGCGCAGGCTTTATGAACTTGTATGGCAGGAGGAGTATACCGGGGAGACAAGGACACTGGACTCACATGTACAAAGACTAAGGAAAAAGCTTAACTGGAATCAAAAGATTGTCACAGTTTTCAGGATTGGCTATCGTCTGGAGGTTCGCGGATGAAATTTTTCTATAAAATGTTTCTTGGAATGACAGTGATACTGGCTGTTGCTCTTGGAATGATAGAATATGTGACTCTATCATATTCACTGGAGCATGCAGTGAAAAGGGAGCAGGACAGTGCACTTTCACAGCATCAGATGATAAAATATTCGATTGAAACTGTCATACTTAATATGAAGAGTGAGGATGTGGATAAGGAGCTTACAGATATGATGTCGCAGTCGGCAAAATCCATTGTTGGAGATGAAGGAGGAATGTATCTTGCTGCTGATGATGGAAAAAGGATATATGCCAATTCATGTAATTATGAGCAAAAGGATATAAAGGTAAAGGATGGTACGCTTACATACAGTATAATGTCAAAAGAGAATGCTAAAGATACCGGTGAAAAGCAAAGCGGCAGATATATCCATGTCAAAAGCAGCTTTAAACTGAATGATAACAGGTATATTCTGATAACGGAAAGTGATATTACACCGGTTTTCGATGAGTCAAAGGAGCTTAGGTATAGATGCAGCATGTACTACATTGTTATACTTGCTGTTGGTATGATGGTCATATTGATACTTTCCTGGATGATTACAAAGCCTCTTGCCGGATTAACAGCCACCACCAAAAAATTTGCAGATGGGGATTACACAGCAAGAAGTGATGTAAAGACAAAGGATGAAATAGGTGAGCTTGCGATGGCTTTCAATGAGCTTGCGAAAAACCTTGAAAGCAAAGTTTATGAACTTCAGATGGCGGCAAAGAAGCAGGAGGATTTTACTGCAAACTTCGCACATGAGCTCAAAACCCCAATGACATCAATTATAGGATATGCCGATACCCTGTATCAGAAAAAAATGTCCGAGGATGAGGTGCACAGTGCTGCCGGAGTCATACTGAATGAGGGCATGAGGCTTGAAGCATTATCATTTAAGCTGCTGGAGCTTATCACTCTTGATAAAAATGATTTCAGGCTTGAAGAAACAAGAATATCTGAGATTATAGCAGATTGTGTGGAAACCGCACATGAAGCGGCAAAAAAGCATAATACAGAGATTGTGTACAGTGCGGATGAGGCATGGGTGTGGCTGGAATATGATCTGTTTAAGACCATGCTTCTTAATCTGATAGACAATGCAGTGAAATCAGGAGGCAGCAAGGTAGATGTATCAGGCAGACTTATTTCGCACAGTATTTATCGTATTGCAGTTTCGGATAATGGAAGAGGAATACCGCCTGAGGATATAGAGCGCATTACAGAGGCTTTTTATATGGTTGACAAGTCACGATCAAGAAGTGAGCATGGAGCAGGGCTTGGGCTTGCACTTGTATCAAGGATTGCTAAGCTGCATGATACAAAAATCCATTATGAGAGTAAGTCAGGTAAAGGAACCAGGGTGTATTTTGATATGAAAGCGGAGGCATTGGATGAGAAGTAAGCATTTATCAGTGCGTAAATGTATTGATAAAAAACCGGATAAAATCAAGGGAATAGTGTGTATATGCATTATTCTGGCAGTTGTATGTGCGGGAAATATGATACCGAATTATCTGATTTCACTTAAAGCAGCAAAAATTGCCAAAACGAGTACTACGATAAGCAACGCAGATATAAGCCCCTACAGCCACTCTATTTCAGCTGAAGAGAGGCTTACTAAGATGATGTCTCTGATGCAGGATAATGTAAATGAGCTGTGGAATGGGAAATATAATGAGATAAGGGAACCGTTGGATACTGAGATTCCGGTGGGACAGGCTTATACGGCTATTCAGACTTTTCTGAAAGGTGCCTGTGAGCTGCAGAAGCAGTCAGGTATTATGCAGATGCTCGGTGAAGATGATATAGTTATGCTCCAAAGCCTTGAAAGTAACTATTCAAAGGATACAGACAGCGAAACAGAACAGACATATGAAGCAGCTCCTTGGCAATATGGTGCAGCAGTTGCTTTGGATGATAGCTTTGACAACACAATATCAGATTATTTTGTAACATCGGATATAAGCAAGGAATTATCGGCGTGGGTATTTATAATATCATTTGAAGATACGAGAATGCTGGCTGCTGTTGATGCGGTGCTTGGAGTACCGTTTTATATTACATATTATTGTGCAGATGTGGATAGCCCTAAGGCACAGGCTGCAGTGATGAGAGATTTATATGCAAAGACATATGGCAGTGATTATTCTATGGGTGATCCAAAAGAGTCTGAATCAAAAATAGATTCTTCCTTTGAGACAAATATAATAGAGAATTTTTATTATGGGAATAATTATACGCAAGGGGATGATGAATATACCGGTTTTGAACCTTGTGTATACTCTTGTTCATCGGACAAGCTACAGATGGAATATCAGGTTATTACAAGAATCCAAAGATTTGAAAAAAAGGGAAAGCAAGTGTCATCATATAATTCGCGTGTTAATATATGTTTGTACTAACCGGACTAAAAAGCTCTCTGTGCAATGCACGGGAGCTTTTTAAATTGCATGCAAGCATCAATGATGCCTTTTGACCCTCATTTTATAATACAGTAATTATAACAGTATCATTTAGTGCATGATTTGTACAATTTATTACATTGCTCTTTGCAAGGGTTTTGTTATATCTTAGATACAACAAAGCAGTTATTGTTCTTGGTTTTATATATCAATAATTGGAAAGTGAGGAAAAAGATGAACGCTGATATGAAATGGCTTGATAATCCGGAAGTGTTTAAGGTAAATCAATTGGAACCACATAGTGATCATTGCTATTATCTGGATTATTCAGACATGAAAAAAGAAAAAAATCCGTTATTACAATCATTAAATGGTCAATGGGAGTTTGCTTACAGCAAAAATGTGATGGAAAGACCTGTTGATTTTTATAAGGAAACATTTGATGCATCCGGATTCGATAAAATTATGGTTCCCGGACATATTGAACTGGCTGGATATGATAAAATACGTTACATCAACACTATGTATCCGTGGGAAGGAAAAGAGTACCACAGAGGAGCATATAGTATGCAGGCAACCGGAGCAGAAGAAGGAATGTTCTCAGAAGCACAGTACAATCCGGTAGGCTCTTATATCAAATACTTTGATTTGGATAAGAACATGTGTGGAAAAAGAATACATATATGCTTCGAAGGTGTAGAAGAAGCTATGTATCTGTGGCTTAATGGTCAGTTTATAGGTTATGCAGAGGACAGCTTCACACCTTCTGAGTTTGATCTGACACCATATATTAAGGAAAAGGGAAATGTTCTGGCAGTGCAGGTACATAAGATGAGCACGGCGGCATTTTTAGAGGATCAGGACTTTTTCAGATTTTTTGGAATTTTCAGAAATGTTACTTTGAAGGCAATTCCGGATGTTCATCTGGAGGATGTATGGTTCAAACCTGTGTTAAATCAAGATAATGAAAGCGGAAGCGTATCTGTCAGCATGAAGGTATCTGCTACTGACAGTCAGAATGTAACTGCTGGCTTTATTTTAAAAGACAGAGAAGAAAATATATTAGTTGAGAAGTCATTACAGTTAAATAAAGAAAACAACCATTTGGAAGGCACGATTTGTGTTGACTTGGAAAGTGTCAGGCTGTGGGATAATCATAATCCATATTTATACCATGCTTATGTTGAGCTTAAAGCAGAGGATGGTTCACTGGCCGAGGTAATTCCTTATGATATCGGTTTCAGAAGAATAGAGATTATAGATAAAGTAGTCTATTTGAATGGAAAACGTCTTGTTATTACGGGAGTAAACCGTCATGAGTGGAATGCAAGAACAGGAAGATGCATTGGTATAGAAGACATGAAGGCAGATATATCATGTATGTTAAGAAACAATATTAATTCTGTGCGTACCTGTCACTATCCTGACCAGATACCATGGTACTATATGTGCGACGATGCAGGTATTTATGTGATGGCAGAAACAAATCTGGAGAGCCATGGCTCATTCCAAAAACTAGGGGCAATCGAACCGTCATGCAATGTACCGGGATCTATTCCACAGTGGAGAGATGCAGTGCTTGAGCGTGCAAAAAACAATTTCGAAACTTTTAAAAACCATACATCCATCCTTTTCTGGTCATTAGGAAATGAATCCTATGCAGGAGACGACATTGAGGCAATGAACGTTTATTTTGCCGAAAAGGAGGATGGAAGATTAGTTCATTATGAAAGCTCTTATTATAATAGGGCATATGAGGATACTATTTCTGATTTTGAGACCAGAATGTATGCAAAACCGGAGGATGTAGAGGAATACTTGAATAACAGTCCGAAAAAACCGTATATTTTATGCGAATTCATGCATGATATGGGAAATTCAATGGGTGGACTTGGCTCTTATATGAAGCTGATTGACAAATACGATATGTATCATGGCGGATTTATATGGGATTTTATTGACCAGGCAATTATGGTAAAAGATCCCGTTACAGGAAAAGATGTTTTACGCTATGGCGGAGATTTTGATGATAAACCGGCAGACTATGAATTCTCAGCAAATGGAATTGTATTTGCTGACAGGAAAGAAAAACCGGCAATGCAGGAAGTGAGGTATTACTATGGCTTATACAGATAAATTAAGAGTGGTCTATGGTGACTATACATTAGGTGTACATGGTGAAGGCTTTGATTATATTTTCTCTTATGCACAGGGTGGACTGGAATCTATCGTTAAAAATGGATATGAGTGGCTGTATCGTTGCCCAAAGCCTACTTTCTGGAGAGCGTTGACAGATAATGACAGAGGAAGCAAGTTCCATATTAAAAGCGGAAGCTGGCTTTCGGCAGATATGTTTATTGACTGTAAGGGAATACAGGTGATCATGGATGGTAAGGAGCAAAAACAATACGCACCTGATAATAACAGCTATGGCGGTGATGTTTATGCTGATGAAATTATTGTAAAATATACATACGAGACCATAACAACTCCGGCGACAACTGTTCTTGTGAGCTATAGCGTTGATGCGTCAGGAAAGATTCGCGTGGATGTACATTATAATGGAGTACAGGGGCTCCCTGAATTTCCTGTATTTGGAATGAGATTTATTATGCCAACATTGGCTGACAAATATTTATATAAGGGACTCTCCGGGGAAACATATCCTGACAGAAAAGCAGGTGCACAAGAAGGCGTCTATGAGATCAGTGATCTGAGTCTTACACAATATCTTGTTCCGCAGGAATGTGGTATGAGAATGGATACAGAGTGGCTTGAAATTACAAGACATACGGCTCTTGATAACAGCAGGACAGATAGCTCGTCACAGACACTGCGCATTGAAAAGAATGATGAAAAATTTGCATTTTCTTGTCTGCCTTATACCGCATCTGAGATTGAAAACGCTCTTCACCATGAAGAACTGCCACCGGCAAGAAGAACTGTTTTATGCATATATGGCGCAGTAAGAGGTGTTGGAGGTATCGACAGCTGGGGAACAGATGTGGAAGAGGATTATCGTATCAGTGCGGAGACTGATAAGGATTATTCTTTTACAATCTGTTAGTCATTCATTAAAAAGATAAGTATCCGGATAAAGCAGGAGCATTTGCTCCTGCTTTTGTCTTTTTATTATGTATTTCTGGCTCTGTATTCAGAAGGAGAACATCCTTTTTGTTTATGGAACAATCGACTGAAGTATAGTGGATTATTGTATCCGACAATGCCTGCAATCTCGTTTATAGAGTAGGATGTCGTTTCGAGCAACACCTGAGCATTTGTCATCCTGAGTGATGTGATAAATTGTATTGGTGTGCTACCTGTGTATTTTTTAAAGCTTCGAATAAACCAGCTTATGCTCATACCAATTGATGAAGCATATTCCTCCACGTTAATAGAGCGGTTGTAGTTTGTATTGAAATATGTAATGGCTGTATCCATCTGGCTGTCAAGGAATTCATTTCTGATTACATGCTCAGTTGTTATTTTACGGTTAAATATAATCAAAAGGTGTCGTAGCAAAAGCATGAGCATTTCCTCATAATTGTCCTGACATCTTTGAAGCTCTGTAATAATCCTTTTGAAAACCTGTTCATATTCAAGAGATGTTCCAACATTAAAGACTCTTTTATTGTCTGTAAATCCGTATTTTCTTAAAGTGTTTTTTACGTCGCTTCCGGTAAAGTGAAGCCAATATATCTGAGTCTTATCCTTACCATAAAATTCATATTTTTGAAGCTCTTTTGGGCGAAATAACACTATATGTCCTGCTGGAATGATTGTCTCATTTTCAGGATTGTCAAAGTGGAAATGAACAAGACCGGATGATATGTATATAATCTGGTAATCCAGTCTTCCCCTGGGCCTGTATGTAGGCATCTTAGGATGCTGTGACAGGCGATAGGTTCCGCAGCTTCCTACAATCAGAGGGCGGCTTTTATCTTTAAAATCTTTATGTGAATGATTCAAATATCCCGTGTTAATATACATTACACACCTCCATTCGAATTATAGCATTTTATGCATGCTTTGTCTATTTGCATTTATGGACAAAATGTTTAGAGCATGATATTGTGTATTGATTACGTTTCAAATGGAATTGAGTCAAATAGCTGTGAAACCGTAGTGTTTGAAAAGTATCATTTTGTGCATATTACAGCCTATTATGTTTATAGACAAAATTTGCACAAATATATAAAATTGGTATAGCTGTTAAAGATAAAACAAAGTAATTAATTGGAGGTTTCTCATGGAAGAAAAGACGTACTTAAAGTGGTACAACAAAATTGGTTATGGTTCCGGTGATATTGCAGGAAATGTAGTATATGCATTCCTGACATCCTTTGTTATGGTATATCTTACAGATACTATAGGACTTGCATCGGGAATCGTTGGAACATTAATCGCAGCATCTAAATTATTTGATGGTTTTACAGATGTTTTCTTTGGGTCACTTATTGATAAAACACATACAAAGCTCGGAAAAGCAAGACCTTGGATGATTTATGGCTATATAGGTTGTGCTTTGACACTTGTAGCAGTTTTTGCAATTCCTACAAGCTGGGGCAGGACTGCTCAGTATGCATGGTTCTTTATAGCATATACATTATTGAATGGTGTATTTTATACAGCAAATAATATTGCATATTCTGCACTTACTTCGCTGGTAACAAAGAACAGCAAAGAGCGTGTACAGATGGGCTCTTACCGTTTTATTTTTGCCTTTTCAACCAGTCTTATAATTCAGTCTATAACAGTTGCATTTGTTGATGTATGCGGTGGAGGTGCTGCTGCATGGAGATTTGTAGCTATTATTTATGCTTTGATAGGCCTTGTAGTAAATACAATTTCAGGATTGTCGGTTAAGGAGCTTCCGGAAGAGGAGCTTAACTCCGGAATAGAGAACGATGAAGAAAAGAAGTATGGTCTTGTTCAGGCATTTAAGCTGCTTGTTAAAAATAAGTACTATATGATGATTTGTGGAACTTATATTTTGCAGCAGTTATACAGTGCTATGATTGGTGCAGGTATTTATTATTGTACATGGGTTCTTAAGAATAAAAATCTGTTTGGTGTATTTGCGTGGGCTGTAAATATTCCTCTTATAATAGCACTTATTTTCACACCAACTCTTGTCGGAAAGTGGAAAGGAATGTATAAGCTTAATAAACGTGGATATATTCTGGCTACGATAGCAAGAGCACTTGTGATTGTAGCAGGATACATGGGAAGCGTTCCACTGATGATGCTGTTTACTGCAGTTGCAGCATTAGGACAGGGACCTTGGCAGGGAGACATGAATGCAGTAATTGCCGAGTGCTCTGAGTATACTTACCTGACTCAGGGAAAGAGAGTAGATGGAACTATGTATTCATGCACATCACTTGGAATCAAAATTGGTGGTGGAATTGGAACAGCTATTGTAGGATGGCTGCTTGAAATCAGTGGTTATGTAGGTACAAATGCGACTCAGCCGGCATCTGCAATTATTATGCTTCAGGTAATGTATTTATGGTTACCATTTGTATTTGAGATTCTTATTACAATTCTTCTTTCAAAGATGAATGTAGAAGCTGCAAATGAAAAGCTTAGAAGAGAAAAAGGAATTGAATAATTATCGTATAATATGGGAGAGATGATCTGAGTGCATTTAACGTATGAAAATACAAATGAAGAGATTATTGCAGTAAAGCGGAAACCACGGCACCAGCCACCACATCTGCATAATGCAATGGAAATTGTATGTGTTACGAAAGGAACATTAGAGCTTGGTGTAGGACAGGAGCTGTATCACATGGAAACAGGTGATATAGGAGTAGTATTTCCTGATGTTATACATCATTATCAGGTGTTTTCGTCAGAAGTCAATGAGGCGGTTTTTATTAATGCTCCACAAATGATTTTTGGTAGATTTGAAAATGTACTGCGGAATAATGCTCCACAATATCCTGTTGTAAAAAGTGATGTTATTCCGGATGAAGTGTACAGAGCAGTGGAATCCATAATAGATACCGGGCAGAATGATATATGGGTTGTTCAAGCTTATTTACAGATTATACTTGCAAGATGTATTCAGATGATGAAATTGGTGGAAAAGAGCAAAATTGGCAGCGATGATATAATATACCGTACCGTATCATATATTTCTGCCAATTTTAATAAGAGTATATCGCTTGATGGAATGGCACATGACCTTGGCGTGAGCAAATTTTCATTATCCAGATTGTTTTCAAAGACATTTCACAGCAGTTTTAATCAATATGTGAATGAGGCGCGTCTGGGGTATGCCTGTCAGAGAATTGAAACTACAGATGATACCCTGACAGAAATCTCGATGGACAGTGGTTTTGGAAGTCTTAGAACCTTTAATCGTGTTTTTAAAGAAAAATATAGATTGACACCAAGCGAGTATAGAAATAAATTACAAATTTGACTAAAAAGCTCTCTGTGCAATGCACAGGAGCTTTTTTATATGCAGACCTCTATTTATTTGTGCTGTCTGTATCAATTACAGACTGAATCTGCTTCATAAGGGCATCATAGTTGTCCTTGTTATCAATTCCGCCGAGCATTGGTTCGCCTACAATATTGCCATTTCTGTCAACAAGTATAGTTGTTGGAAATGCCATGATTTCTGAGGCATATTTACCGGCAGCACTAGAGGAGTCAATTGACAGATTACGATATTTGACACCCTGGCTTTCAAGAACAGAGGCTGCCTCTTTGATAGCTGTTTTATTGCCATCGAAGGTCTCAGTGTTGATGCCAACAACTTCTCCGCCCATTGATTTGATAGCATCATTTAATTCGTTAAGCTTGGATAATTCAGCGACACATGGTTTGCAGCCGGTAAACCAGAAATTGACGACTGTTACTGCATTACCGGAAAACAGGCTGTCATCAACCTTATTGCCATCAAAATCCTCACCGGAAAAATCACTGAATACAGATGAGGCTTTAGAGCTGTCCTTCTTGTTACCGTCTGATGATTTATTTTTGTTTTCAAGCTCTGCTATCTGTTCCTCGATTTTTCGTATGGTTTCAATATCCTCATTAAGTGTTTTAAGCTCATCGTCTGTGAATGAATCCTTGTTTGATTCTACGGTACCGGCAAGATAATCAGCATAATTGCCGTTTGGATCGGCGTTACTTTTGTTCATCATGCCAAATGCCTTGTTCCAAACATCAGCGTGATCTGCAAAAAGCTGATTTTCCTGCTGATATAAATCATCAAGCTTGGAATCTGATTTGCCGGATGTTTCTGAGCCGGCTTCAGTCTGAGTGTTCTTAGAATCTGTGTTGGAAGATTGCTTTCCACCGCATGCTGTAAGTGATAATGCTATGCAGAGTGTAAAAACTGTCTCTTATACACATCTCCGAG
>ENA-UAHN01000401-UAHN01000401.1-human-gut-metagenome-genome-assembly--contig:-NODE-401-length-12336-cov-4.984366_pt1 | contig 12336 bp, 7 predicted proteins | sample MGYA00244409_ERZ654369 | MGnify/ENA primary metagenome ERZ654369 (study PRJEB26926, sample SAMN06165271) | human gut metagenome | biome: ENVO:00009003; feature: ENVO:2100002; material: ENVO:00002003... | reverse complement strand
TTCCTCTACGTCTCGTGGGCTCGGAGATGTGTATAAGAGACAGCTCACATACTGTTCAATCTGATCTTTTAATACAGAAATAATAGCAACTATAGGTTCTTCATAGTAATCGTACCGCCAACAATCATATCGAACAACAAAAAAACGATCCATGTTTGTTGTTTCCGATTGTTCCACTTGAAGACATTCTTGAATCTTTTCCAGTACAAAACTCTTACCACTTCCCCATTCTCCTTCAATAGCAAAACAACAATTTTTACGTTTTTCTGAAAGGATCTTAGTCAAATCAACTATCTGTTTGACAAATGGTTCTCTATTTAAAACATCCTCTTTTGACTGCACTTTCTCATCCTCTTTCCTACTTTATTTTAGCCAAAACATCCTGAAAAATTGCATAATTCTTCTTCACGCCATCGTCCAGATCAATAGAAATCATCTGGTCGGCAAGGTGATGAATCTTTTCCTCGTAGGTTCTGATTTCAGTATCCTGTGCCTGCAAAGTGGTCAGCTTTTTGTTCAGCTTCACACGCTCGCCGGTAGAAGCATTAGCAATACGCTGTTCCAAATCGGCAATAGCAGTACGATAACGAGCCTGCTGTTCATGTACATAATCGGTACGAATACGAGCAATGGTGTCCGGCTGATAGCGGTGCATATAAATCAGAGCCTTAAAGCCATTCTTCTTGCCGCTGTCAAACAGCCAGTAAATCGGACGTTTCTGATAAATTTTGCAATGGTCAGAATAGAAGCCACTCAGAAAATAATTCCGAATCACATCCTTCGGCTGACCTTTGCCGCCCAGCGCATCAGCAATGAATTTCAGATTTTCGTCCAGTGTATCTTCACCGTAAACCGTTTTTACGAACTCCACAAACAGACCAACAATATCATCCTCGAAGTATTCATCGTCGCAAATTGGGATAATGTTATCCTTATCCGCAGCGAAAGAATCGTACTTGCTGTTGTCCCATTCGCCGCCTGCATAGGCAAGACCCTCCACATCCAGAGAGTAGCGACCAAACATACAGCCAACCGCATAGGAAATAAAAGAGCGAATATCTCTGCCAAGGTCGGCCTTGCGGACAGTGACATCCTTATCCTCAACATCCGGTGTCAGCTCATCCTGCAAACCGTAAATATCAATGAAAATACGGTTCAGTTCTTCCTCGTTGTCTTTCAACTGATTGAAACGCTCATCACATTCACTCTGCCACTGGTCAAAGGCTTCCGCAATGGTAGGAACTTTGCGAAGCAATGGATGGTGTTGAAAGTCCCATGAGGTTTCAAAGGAATCCCAATCTATTTTTGAAATAGAAATATTACTGTTTGCAATAGTACAGCATTCACACTCTCTGTTTTTATCTATAACCACAGGCACTTTATTTACATATCCTGACTCAAATCCTAATGTAGGTGAAATCATTGCTAAAACCATTTCCGAAATTCGACTATTAAGGACTGCTGTTAGATAATCAAGTAATACCGAATTATCTGAAATAACGGACTGCCCACTGTTACTAAAAATATGTCCTTGATAATATCTACGGAAACAAACTTTAGACGTAACTACCGTCCAAGAAATGCCTTCTTTAAAATAATATTTTTCATTGCTTATTTTCCAACCAAGATTATCTCCAAGCTGTGGATATACTCTGCGAGTATTCTCTTTAATCTCACATCCATCATTCTCCCAATTTACAACATAATCATGATTACCATACCACTTTCTAAATTCACCGCCTTTATTATAAGGAATCCATTTCATTCCATCTCTTTCAGCAGATGCAGCTGAAGGATACTTATAGCCTATTTTTTTATTTTCCACTTCATACCAAAGTCTTAAAAAACGGTCATTATTCCCAGTACGCATTCCAATACATGCAGTAGCTACGTCTCGAACACATTCCTTTTCAAACAAATTTGCAAACTTATCACTAACCCAATAAGCCAATGGATTTCCAGGTATTTTTAGAAATTTTATCTGTTGTGCAATGTATCTATTCCTTTTAGAAAGGAACCGATCTTCTTTTGCCTGTTGCGTAGTAGATTCTACCAAACGACAATAAACACCATTATGGTTATTTAAAACAGCTTTTCTAAACACAAACGATGTTGTCTGGACTACTTCACCACCTATTTCTTCAAAAGCCCTTGCTCCCAAATGAGCCATATTCACAACACATATATTTCGTAATTTTGCTCTTAGTTTTTCAAAGCTTGATAAAAACATCCATGTATGCTGTGTAATCATTGCTTGAAAACCATTTTTTCTCGTCATTTGTTCACAATGATCAATAAAAATTGCAAACAAATCACTTTTACTATCTGGATATTGTTTCTTGGCATAATTTGTAAGATTGCTTCCCATGCTTGATGCACCCATATACGGTGGATTTGTCACAACCACATCATACTTCTGTGCCAATGCTTCTGCCACCTGTACCAATGGCAGTAATTCTCTCAGTGCCGTCTCACGAGACATATTTATATCTTCCGTAATCTCAGCAAAACGGTCATACAGAGCAGACCAATCCTGCGGTGTCACAGTCAGAATAGAACCGTATTCCTTTGCATCATGCAGCTCTTTGATGATGGTGTCCATAGAAGCTGTGAGCTTCATATCGCCATTACAGAAATAATCTACTGCAAATTTATCTACATGATTGCTCTCGACAATAGCATACACATGGGGCTGAATGCCACGGCTGAAGAAGCGGCGATCATACTGACGGGCTTTCATCATTACCGCAAAGTAAGCCAGCTGTGCCGCACGGTCATCAATATCCAAACCGTAAAGATTGTTCTCTACAATGCTTGACACTGCTTCACGGGTGGTATAGCCGTAGGATTCATAAATCTTCATCAGTACATCAAACATATATGCAAGAATATGACCGGAACCGGAGCAAGGGTCAATGACTTTCAGCTGATCCGGTGTCAGTGCAGCGTATTCCTTGCGAATCTCTGCAAGCTGTGTCTGCACTTCCGGCTCCTGCTCGGCTTCTTCCAGATAGTAGTGCCATTTGGTATCTTCCGGGTCACGGTTTCCGGCAGCATAAGCAGACTGTTCTTCCTCGGTAGGAAGAAGCTGACTCTTAACATCTGGGTGTCCCTCCAGCCATAAACGACCAAGACTATTCTCTACCATGTAGCGAACAATCCAGTCTGGTGTGAAAAGCTGAGTTGCTGCAGGGATGTTTTCTTTTGTGATTTTCACATTCTTTTTCAGTGCTGCAAAAACATCGTCCTTTTTCTCACTGTTATAATACTGATACAACCAACCGATGATCTGGACAGCATCCTTCCAATCATCCTCCGGTATCAGCTCAATCATCTTCTGAATCACGCTACCTTCACGGAGCAGATTGTCTGGCAGAAGAAGCTCAGTGTAGTCTGAGAGTCTCTGGAACATTCCCGGCAGAATCTTATTCAGAGCGTTACACTGCACGATCAGCAAATATTTATAGAGTTCTTCGGTCTTTTCGGCATCTTTCAGTTCATAGACCTTTTCCATATCCAGTCCATCCAAATCCAGATGAATGGCTTCGGTTATAATCTGCGGCTTAAAATTGTTTTCCTCGTCCGTAAATACACGCACATGGGAAGGAATGTAGCCGTTGACTTCCATAAATCGCAGAGCAGAGAAGCGGTTGAACCAAGTGTAGGCAACCTCCTCCATGACCTGCTTATATCCTTTATCATTAATCTCGGCAATCAGAGCCTGACGCTGCTTCTTTTCATCGGCAGTAAGGACTTTGCCGCCAACGCTGTCCACATTAGCATCCTCAATGTTGCCCTCTGTGATACCGTATTCCACACCTTTCAGGGAAACACGGGCGATCAGCTCTGTTCTTGCCCAGACAGCAAATTTTTTAATCGCATTCTTATCCATTATATTAATCCTCTTAATAAATCAACTCTAACAGCTTGAGCATATTGTAATACAGCAAAAACAATTGCATACAGTCTTTCTTCGTAACCTTTCTTGTAAGCATTCCATGGTCAAGAAAATTTCTATTTATAACCTCCGGTTGTTTTCTAAAATCGTTTCCACTTTCAAACACTTTTTGAAGACAAGCAAAAAGATTTGTACAAAACAATGCTGTATAAAGCACTTCTGTATTCACATCTATTTCCGTTCGTTTCTTTGCATCTCGCACAGCGCTTAACCCAACATTACGCCTTTTTCCATCTAAAGTCGATTTTTTCTGCAATCTAATCAATATCGCATCAATTAAAGCAAACAAAATAAACGCACATGATTTATACTGCTTATGTCTATAATCAAATACTGCTTCTCTAAAATCTGTCTTTTTCGTTCGTTTGTTTTCTAATAAAACTTCAAATATTTGTTCCATTATTTTATTAGGACATTGTTTTAATGCCATAATGTCAGCATCTTTTTTATTAGCTGGCATACTACTAAATAGCGTTTCTTCATCTGCACAAGGATTTATTGTCCATCCATAATGTCCCCACAACCTATGTATTTCAAGAAGTTCTTGCTTTTTTTTCTCAGAAATTGATGGAATTTTAATTTTTCGAATTACTTCTGAAAATTCTGCTGTCATTCTATAGATAGCTTTTGAAAATTCACCAACTTCAATATTATGAGAAAATTTAAATGATTTTTTTAAGATTTTTATAACCTCTTGCATTTGATTCCATTTTGAAACAGACATACCCAACGATTTCTTAAAATTTTCTAGCCCCACTTTCATATTAGTCTGCTTTTCTAATATTGGTTGAAATGACTCAAGAATTTTATTTTGATTTTTCTGTATTTGTTTTATTGATTCATTTGCTATTGAATCCGTTAATTTTGTGTCCGTTTCTTTCTTAGCTTCATCTATTATTTTCTCTTTCTTTTCATAATTATTCATTATTCTTCCTTAATCATAATACTTAATTCAACTTAATCTCATCACAATTCTTCAATAACTGTTTCAACTGAGAACGAATCTTCTCTACATAATCATCAATATCCGCATCCGTCTGTAAGGTCTTTGCCTGGAATACAACCTGACGGTTATAGGCACGAACCACTTTCTTCTTTGCTGGAGCTGCTTCTTTTCCCAGCTGCGTCGGCTGTACTGGCGGCTTCGGTGCAGGCGGAGCCAGAACAGACTCGATATTGCTGACGGTATCATCCTTATACTGACACATTGGCAGGAACATAGCATCCAAAAGAGCAAGGCTCTTTAATTCTGCGATTTTCTCCTTGCACTGGCTGAAATATATATCCGATTTTTCAATCAGATGGGATGCCTTGGAATCGCCGTTTGCGACAGTGTGGGTTGCTTCCATACACTGACGAACCGTTTCCAGAACCTCGGCACGTTTTTCTTCCAGCATCTTGTCATGAGCAGTACGAACCGTATCCATCAACGGATTCAGTTCGCGAATCCGGTTATAATTGAACTTACTTCCAGTCTGAACCATCGTAATCAGACGAATGGTATTCAGCGCCTTGTGTGCTTCCTCATTTTCCGCAATTCGGTCAAGGTCATCATGCAGAGAGTTTTCAAACTGTACTGCCTGGTCGAATACTGTTACCTGGGTCTTGAAGAAATTTTCAATGCCGTTGCTCATGGCTTCTTTGTTATCAAAGAGAGCATCCTCTTTTTTCAGCACACGCTCAATTAAGGCAATGTTGTCTTTCTTCTGGAAAAGTACATCATCCATCAGCTGAATAGCAGTCTGTACCAACGCACGATCTGGGTATTTATGTCCGTCATAACGGGCGTCCAGAGAAGCATAGTAATCACGCTGTTCACTGAATTTCTCAGTCACAAAGCGAATCAGACCATCTTCATCATCCGGTACATCCATGATGTCGAAATAATCCCGGAGCATTGATTTCACATCACGCATCATCGTTGCTGAAATGGTTTTACGCTTGCTGATAGAAGTCTTACCTATCTCACTCTTTTTGCGGAGCATATCCGGCAGTTTCGGGTCATCCGGCTGAATGGTATTGCCTGCATACTTGATGGTTACTTTCTGGGAATAAATCAGCTGTGCCGCAACCGCAGCAATGTCGATTTCTTTCCAGCCATACGGAATCGCACTGTATTTGCTTTGCACATCTGCCATAGAAGTCGGCAGCTTTTTCGCATCCTGCATTTCCAGATATTCTTCCATAGCAGAAGCTGCATCACGGTTCGGTTCCATGCCTGGAAGTGCTGTTACCGCACCTGTCAGAATCGCAATAATATCTGCATCACTGCCTGCATTATCTGTAATCAGATCGAGCTTGCTATATACATGAGCAACCAGATATTCAAGAGACTGGTCAATCTTGCTCTTGGCATTTCCGGCTTTGATTTCCAAATGCTCACCATCTACATAGAACTGTGCCCCTTCAATGGCATTTTGTAATTCGGTCATAGCGCTCAGCTCATATTTTCCGGCTTCGTCCTGCTGATCGCTGATGATTTTCTGCACACTCTTAGGAAGCTGGCTTACATTTCTCTGTTTTACATACTTACGAATCTTCATGGCAGATTCCAGAGATTCATAATAAGGCGTATCAGCCAGAACCACGATTGCTTCGTTGCCTTTGGACTCTGCCATCAGACGGTAATCTGTTTTTTCAATGGCATCAGTAGCAACGGTCAGGAAACGCAGACGCATACCACCTGTTGCCACTCCAACTGTAATGCCGTCCACCATCTGATCGAAAGCAAAGTCATATTTTCCATAACGGAACTTCTTGGTTGTGAAAATATCACCGTAAATCATCTGAGCAATACGCTCCACGATAGAAGCAGTATCCACATTTGTATCTCTTATTTCACGCTGAATATCCTGTTCTTCGTCAGTCAGGAAGTTATAAGTGTCACCGGTTCTGCCGATATAGTTCTGACTCATCAGACGATCAAGGCATCCTCGGACAGCTTCACGCATGATAATCTTATCTACACGAATATCGTCTGCCATAAGGATCACGATATTGTCCAGATTGGAAGGAATATCATCAATATATCGAATCAAGTACAGAAGTTTCAGTATATCCACATCCTGTTGTTCGATGCCATCGCCGTTGTCGGCTGCTTTCTGGCAACGCTCGATTACTCGGCGGATAGAGCCGTCCAGGAAAGTATGTACGGTATCATAAAAACGGAAGAACGGAACAAGTGCATACTCATCCTTCTCCTGAATTTTCTGTGCAGCTTCCTGGAAACCGGAGAGCATGGAACGCTCACCGCCGGACAGGTGCTTACCAGAATTTCCGTGTTTACGGATTTCAGCAAATACTTTCTGCATGATAATAAACTGATACGGCACGAATGGGAAGTTCTCTGTAAATTCTCTCGGACCGGAGTAGCCTTTAATGTCCAGAATAGAGCCACTGAAGCTGAATAGGTTACGAAGGACAGAATCATTCTGCTCATAAACGGTTTCCAAATCCATTGTTGCTTCCGATTTCTTTTTCAAGATACGCTTCTGGATAACTTCGTCCACGGAGGAAGAAGATAAGCTCAATCTTGTTTTGAAACGAGCCTGGATACGGGAGAACTCATCGGCACGAACTTTGATGATTTCATCAATCGCTTCCTGTCCGGTACAGATCACCCAGATCTTACCTTCGCACTCGCTTCCGATTTTTTCAGTCAGAGACTGGAGGTTCAAAAGCATATCCGTATCTGTTCCCACATACTGACCAACCTCGTCAATCATAAACAGCAGACGGAAGTTGGCAGGCTTGGTATCTACATAGGCTTTCATATCTTCCACAAGCTGTGCAATAGAAATTTCTGTTGCGGTTTTATCATTGAACCACGTCTTGGCATCGTCCTCACTCATATCCAGAACTTCCATCAGTGTCGGGATGATGAACTTTCCATTGAAAGCAAAGGCACGGCGCATTTCAAGCCAAGGCTTGCCTTTCTTTTCTTCAAAAACTCTGCGGAACTCCTCTGTCTTACCCTGCTGGTCAATATAACGCTCCATCATGGCAACTTTCAGATTTTCACCGTAAAATCCCAGATGGTTATAGAACATCTTCGCAAATACACGAAGAACCGCAGTCTTATCTTTATTGCTGAATCCCTCAATATCAATATTGAACAGAATTGTCTCGGTCTGTCCCTTTGTGGCACGATCAATCAGCATAAAGGTTGCCGGGTCATCCTCAAACTTTTTACGAAAACGCTCCACACTGCGAATGCCTTTTACCTCTTTATTTTCCAAAAGGTAGGAAAGCATTTTCAGGAAGTGAGATTTACCACTTCCAAAGAAACCGGAAATCCAAACACCCATATCGGCTGTCGGCTGGTCGAAAGCATCACCGTAATAGTTGAAGAACGTAATGAAATGTTTCTTCAATTCTCTGGTAATGACATATTCATTTAACTCCTGCTCGATTACATCATCAGCAGCCTGATCTACTTTAATTACACCATTGATTTTACGGTTAATGTCATCCGCAAACATATCTCGAATCATCATACAATTTCTCCCCTGAACTTTGTCTATTCGATTGTTTCCCATTCAACTACACTTTTATTAATATTTACTCAATCTCCGAAAAGGCTCGATAATAATCATTTATTCGGAGTCTGTTAAATAGCTTCACATGATATCCATCAAATTCTCCAGGATACATGACCACAATTGGAATATCTGAAAAATATGGCTGTAATGCTTCCAGTAAATTGTGAATTCTCACGAACGGAAATACTTCTCCCACTCCGGTCAGCATCAGTACATCTCCTTTTGCATGCGGTTTGTATTGAATTTTTTCTGCAAATTCCCTATTCGTGATTGCTGAATTCAATTGTTCCAGAAGATAAGCACTTCCCTCTGTTTCTTCCATCTCTGGAATTTCGTCTATAATATCCATGTCCTCGCAAATAGAAAGAAATGTTTTATATAAATTACAAACAATCAAATGACAAGCTAAGGACTGGTCAGTTTCCAACTGATTGACAAAATGGCGGACAACCATTTCGTTCTCCGGTTCATAACAGAAAATTCTGATGTTCTCTTCGTTGCTTGTTCCTTTTCCTTCCAGTAACTCTGTTTTCTGGATCAATGCACGCACTTTATCCAAGCGCATCTTTATGTCACTCATCGGGTTACCTCCTACACAAAGCAATTAAACGCTGGCAGTATCGCCGTATCGCCATTGCTTCTAATGGCATTCTCCAAAACAGGATGCAGCCATACTGGATTCAAATGATCTGCCTTGAAGTTGTCGAGATATTCTGTTTCGACAAGCACTCTGGCAATAATCTGTTTTAACTTTGTTATTGTAGTATCGCTCCAGGAAGCCACGGTATCATTCTGCTCCTGCAAGCGCATAAAAAATGTATTCAAATCTATTTTACCAAAAGACGTGTCCCTTAATCTGTACTTCTCGCCAATGACTGTCAGCATAAATTCCCAAACCAGTCGACTCTGCTTCATCAATGCATACAGACAAATCTGTTTTGCCACATCCGTCGGCTGTGACGCAATCGCAGAAACCAGAGAATCATCTTCCAGTGCATGAAGCCGTTTGATGCAGGCTTTCGCCATGCGTGTGATAGATTTTTCCGTTGGGTACTGAAAAAGATTCTGCTCTACAATTTCTTTGACAATCGCATCATCAGAAAATCCTTCTGACATAAGCTTTGCAGTGGAACGCATTTCGTAAAAAAGAAACGACTCTCTAGTCAAAGAAGCAATATAAGGATAAGAATGATCCATGTTCCCACACCTCCTTACTGCTCCTCTTTTTTATCAGGAACAAATTCCATGATATCTCCCACATCACAATTCAAAGCAGAACATATCTTTGACAGAATCTCTGTACTTACATTTTCATCTTTTGATAATCGAGACATCGTTGTTGTACTAACTCCTGTCATTGCACGCAAATCTTTCTTCATCATTTCTTTATCAATTAACAATTTCCACAATTTCTTGTAACTAACTGCCATTTTTTCACCTCAATCTTATTTGCTTGAAATATCTGTTCACATGGTATTTATCACCTGTTACCCTGTTATTCAGCTGTTATTTATCATCATATCATAAAAATGCGTTTCAAACAATCTAATCTATCAAAAATCGTAATTCAATTCCGAAATATCGCATTTAAAATCACGGTAAATAGTAACCCGAGGTAAATAGTAACCCGAGAATCCCCTTTGTAACCCAAGACTCCCTCTTTGTAAATGAAAATCCTGTTTTGTAAGCGAGATTCCCGGTTTGTAAATGAAATTCCCGGTTTGTAAGCAAGATTCCCGAATTTTCATTTCTATTTCGATATGATATAATACGTTCAGCAATAAATTTGCGTACAACAACCAGAGATCAATTCTCTCTCGAAATTTTTGTATTCGGAGAATCCATCCCTGTTTTTGATTGGATAGAGTTGTTCTATTCTGGCTCTGGCGGCACTCAGCAAATTTATTTGTTACTTTTTGAGAAGTTTAGGCTTTAAGATGATGTTCTCGGCGGCAACCGGTGAGCATCCCAGTCTCTTAAGCACATCTTCTCCATAGTAAAAGCTGAATGTTTCGTATGGGCTACGGTTGTTCAGCTTTTTTCTTTTATAAGAATTGATATGGTTCATCATCAGAGTAATATCCTGTTGTGTCAGCTCATCGAAACTGCTTCCTTTTGGCAGGATACGACGTATCAATTCATGGTTGACTTCACAGGCTCCTTTTTGATAAGGAGCACTTGGGTCGCAATAAAATATCTTTGTTCTATTGCATGGAATGGTGCTACGTTTTTCGATTTCCTTTGGATTTGAAAACTCACTTCCGTTATCTGTCAGAATAACCGGAAACAAGCTATTAAATGTTTTTGCCCCAAGGACTTCATCCAATAAGTTTATGATCTCTATTACAGAGGCTGATGTATTTGCGTCCCGCAAAAAAGCCAGCATGAGACTGCTTTCTACAAAGTGTATGGTAAGAAGACATTTTCCTCCCACACGACCAATCACGCTATCCATTTGTACAATGGTCGTTTCCGGGTTTGCTCCCAGATATTTTTGAAAGTCAGCGTAGCTTCGTTCAATACGGCAGCCCCGGTCAACTTTAAATTCAGGCTTCTTATAACGGGGACGGTATTTCACTTTACGGGGCAGATCAATGTTCCTGATATCAAAGAGCTGGGCATCCACATAGTTATACAATGTCTTTTCACTGCACATCAGTTCATCTACATGAGCAAGATAGATTTGATGAAGCGACTGCCCGTTTTTAACTAAAGGACTGATGATCCCGTTAATTCTTGCAATATCATCTTCGTTGGACATGATACCGGTTCTGGCTTCCGAAACAGCATGATGTGCACGCTCATGTGCATCTGCCGGATCATAAATACGTTTTAATAACGTGCATTCAGAGCACAGGCTGCATTTGTAAGCAGATTGGTGTGTACAGCTTGTTCCGCAAATCCTTTTTGCTTTGCATGTAGCACGGAATTTACAAGGATTATACGGATATCCAGGACGACCGCTTTTCTTGTCATAGGAATACTTTTTAATCTCCTTGGCAATGGTTGTACGGTCCTTTCCTAACTCTTTGCCAATTGCCCCAAAGGATGCATTCTCCTGAAGACGTTGAGCAATAATCATTCGATCTTCATAAGATAAAAACTTTGACATGGTGACTCCTTTCCAGCCGCCAGAAATCAAAGCATAACAGAAAAGAGACCAACTATCCAGTCAGTCTCAATTCATTTGTAAAAGAAAATCCATACCTTTCTTTTACACTGATAACTATTAACTTTTACACTTATCCAAGATAGCGGGTATGGAATCTTGGATTACAATTAAGCAATAGTAACCCGAGAATCCCAATTGTAAACCAAGAATCTGCACTGAAATAATATCCGTCATCTTCCTGCACCAGACAAAGTGCCTGATAACCTGACATCACAATATTCAACGCTATATCCTGATTGTCCACCAAAAAGATATAGGTCTGTGCTGTCCCTTCTGGATTGGTTTCCATATAATGCTTCAAAAACTTCTTGTTCAAACTTATCACTTCCTTTCAGGCAAAGAAAAAGACGCAAGCCATATCTTATGACTCACGCCTTACTTCGCTCACAATATTCTATTTTTATCAGTTACCTGCCAGATTAGTTACTGACAATCCTTATACATAAATCAATTCTTTCAGGATAATCTCTGCGAAGAAAACCATACTTGCCAAGTTGCTCCATCTGCTCACCGGATTTATAGGTGAGATTCAGGATCAGATATCCATTTACATTTGTGTACGTTATATAAATAGGACATTCATCTGTTTACAGATAGGAATCAATTCTCTTTCATCTTCACGGTACAGTAGATTATAATGATTCTCCATTACAGACTTGCAAATG
>ENA-UAHN01000397-UAHN01000397.1-human-gut-metagenome-genome-assembly--contig:-NODE-397-length-12375-cov-5.254708_pt1 | contig 12375 bp, 11 predicted proteins | sample MGYA00244409_ERZ654369 | MGnify/ENA primary metagenome ERZ654369 (study PRJEB26926, sample SAMN06165271) | human gut metagenome | biome: ENVO:00009003; feature: ENVO:2100002; material: ENVO:00002003... | reverse complement strand
CATATATTTTTTCATTTTCTTAAGTTCATCGCACTGGCGCTGGTGAAGAGTGATGAGTGCTTCTAACTCTATAAAATACTTTCCAATCTTTTTTTGTTCTTCTATATCTTGTGGTATCATCAGCCTTGTTTCAAAAAAATCTGCTGGCGCAATATTCAAAAGTCCATGATTTCTCGCGCCTTCTGCAGCAATCTCATGAATACCTTTATGCCACAGATTTGTGCTGTAATACGATACCAAGAAATCGGAATCTACAGGATTGTTTTCTTTTATTCCAAATACGATATAAAGTGTTGATAATACGCCATTTTCATAACGATCCAGCCTTTTAATAGCTCCCCAAGGAGCATCTGTTGAAGTGCTTTTATTATAAGCGAACTCTCCATTCTCAATCAGGTAGTAGCCACTGACATCTTTACTAGCAACTCTCTTATCAAAGAATTCATTCTGATCAATAAGTCCATATTGAGCTGATATTGTAAGTGGTAACTCTGAGACTAAATCTTGATTTTTTCTTGTAACACGATCGACTAAATCTCCCAACTTACGCTGTTCCCAATCGTGAGTGAATCCATTAAATCTAATCTCTGGAACTTTTGCTCCATTTTGTGGAAACATTTTTTGAAGCATATATTTTTTCAAATTTTTTGTCTGTTCACACTTTCGCTGGTGAAGAGTGATGAGGTGGTCGAGGGACTCCAAGTAGTCTCCTATTTGTCTCTGTTCTTCCATTGATGTATATGGAATTTCAATAATCTTCATTCCATCAATATCTATACTTCTTCCATCTCTTATCCCATACACATGTGGCACTAATTTATGCTTTATAAATTCATGGGAGCGGAAGTATGGATAATAAAATCTTGAATCTGCCACATCACTATGAAATGTATGATATGCAGGGCTTACAATACCGTCCAATGCTGATTTTTCAAGTCCACCTTCGAAAGAACGGAGATGCACAATGAAGTCATCTTTTCGCACCATTTTATAGTTAGACAAATTGGATTCGTCATACATTAAATTTCGGTCAGAATCTTCTCTTTTCACCGTTCCTCCACCCTGAATAATAGTCAAAGCGGGCAGTTCCGTATGGTTCTTTTCGGAGTATTCTTTGAACACCTCTCCCAACTTACGCTGTTCCCAATCCTTAGTAAACCCTTTAAATCTAATCTTTGGATTTTCCATACAAATCACCCCTCAATCATATCAATATAACGCTTTAACGATGCCATTATATTTTCATCAGATGATGTCAGGTCTTTTAACAAATTCACAAACTCACCTTCGACCTTTCCTATCTCGTCATCGGTTTTTTTCATATCCTCGAGCAGACCATTTATATCGACTTCCTCTTCCTTTTCAAAATTGTCTACATATCGCGGTATGTTTAGGTTGAAATCATTCTTTTCAATATCATCAAAGCTTGCCAGATAGGATTCTTTGTCTACAGTTTCTCTTCTGTTATACAAATCCATAACTTCATCAATATGCTCGTCTGACATTTCGTTTTGTTTTTTGCCCTTAATGAACTTCTTTGACGCATCAATAAACAGTACATCTCTGCCATCTCTATGCTTTTTAAGTACAACAATGCATGTAGGAATAGACGTATTATAAAATAAATTAGCCGGCAATCCTATAACCGCATATATGTTTCCTGAACGAAGGAGCTTTTCTCTTATTTTTCCCTCTGCTGCACCTCTGAAAAGCACTCCATGTGGCAAAACGATGGCCATTGTTCCATTGCTTTTCAGATGATAAAGTCCATGAAGTAAAAATGCATAATCAGCCTTTGATTTTGGCGCCAAAACACCATATTCTGAAAATCTTTCGTCCTGTAAAAATCCTGATGCAGCGCTCCATTTTGCAGAATACGGCGGATTCATAAGTACCATGTGAAAATCAGTTTCCTCACCAGTTGGCCAGTCTGCATCAAGAGTATCTCCATGATGCAGATTCTGATTCTCCGCAGCTACATCATGCAGGAACATATTCATCCTCGCCAGATTATATGTAGACATGTTCAGTTCCTGTCCATAATACTTTATATAGTTTGTATCACCTTTATAGTATCTCTTTGCATTAAGAAGCAGCGAACCCGAACCCATACACGGGTCATAGATTGACAAACCTTTCACATTCTCCTGTCCTGTTATTGCTATTCTAGTAAGAATTTTTGATACTGCCTGTGGTGTATAGAATTCTCCAGCCTTCTTACCGGTCTCTGACGCAAACTGTCCTATCAGGTATTCATATGCATCTCCAAGTATTTCACCATCGGAATTGAGCAAATCCGCCTGGTCTATTACCTTTATCAGTTCTGCAATTGTATCACTTTGTTTCTGGTCTCCCGCTCCAAGCCTGCTTGAATACAAATCAATGTCAGAAAACAAATCCACAAACAACTCTCCGCTCTGCTCAATATTATTGAACGCTTTCTGTAATTGCTCACGATTAAAGCAATTATTCCTTGCATCCTCTGCAAAACATGTATATGTAAGCTCAGGCTCAATTACATATTTACGATCCTGCTTTAATTCATCAAGCAAATCATTAGCATATTCACCCTTCAACTCATTTTTATATGCCTCGAGTGCCACCTTGAGCGATTCCGGTTTCTCATCATTTATCAAATCATATACTCTTATCAAAAATGAATCTGATAGGTATTTATAGAATACAATTCCCAAAAGATAATTCTTATATTCATTCGCGTCCATTTTAGAACGAAGTACATCAGCGCCACTCCAAAGTACACTGATTAAATCCTTACTATTTTCCTGTTCCGCCATTAATTGCTTCCTCCGAAATTCTATAATCTTTTGCTTTAATATTACACTCCACTTACCTCTTCCGCAAGCTTCCTAACCTTACCTGCATCCGCACACTGATAGCAGTTCTTCATCGCTTCATCATACGAAAAATCCACTGCATTGCCCACTGCTGTCACATCACACTTCCATGAGCCACACGAGCTGTGTACCTGTGTAATACCTGTGTATTCGATAAGTGCTCTCGCATTGGTATCATTCACGCCGCTTCCGGCCAGAATAGTAATATCTTTTCCATATTGATTTTGAAGATGCTTAAGCTGTTTTCTGCCATCCCATACATTTACTGCTCCACCGCTTGTGAGGATACGATCTGCGCCAAGCCTAATAAGCTTCTCCGCTGCACTGTCCTGATTATCTATGCAGTCAAAGGCGCGGTGAAACACAGCCTCCCTGCCATACTCATGAATGAGCTCTATCATTTCCTTCGTGCGCTTTTTGTCAAGCATTTTTTCCTCTGTCAGAAATCCAAACGCAATACCGTCTGCTCCATGCTCTAAAAGAATTTTTGCATCCATAAGCATAATGTCGTATTCTTCATCCGAATAGCAAAATCCGCCGCCCCTTGGACGAACCATTGTCACTACCGGTATATTGCATTTTTCCTTTGCATATATTAAATTGGCGAGTGTAGGTGTCAGCCCTCCCATATATAGGGCACTGTTCAGTTCAACCCTGTCCGCACCATTTTCATATGCTGTTTTCACATCCGAAAAGCTGCCACAGCAGATTTCAAGCATCGGTTTCATCATACTTTCCCACTCTTTCCGCTAAAATAAGGCTTAACCTTCACACAATACATGTGTGACCGACAATAATTACATAAAACAGTTTTACGATAATCAATATTCATTGACCACAATCTCGAATACTCCGTCCTCATTAATTTTTAACCTCAATGACTTAACATATTTATTGTAAAAATCCTTCATTTCTCGCTCTGTCGATGTAATTTTAGTCCTCTCGTATATCTGTCTTGTCATCTCCCAGCCATTCTTTCCGACAATATCATTTGTCAGATTTTTCAATTCATTTATCATGACTTTTTTCTTTAAATCACTTGCATTTCCTGTATAGAAATCGTCTATTGAACAGTGAAAAATACATCGTTTTGTAAGTGCATCCTTGATTGACTGTCCGCACTTGCTATATTCGTACATCACGAGGAAATGAGCATCCTTTACAGATGAAATAAGTCCCCAGTAATCCGAATCACTTGAGCACAAAATAAACGAGTCTATGTTGTCCTTATAATATGCCTCACACACTCCCGCAGTCATCTTTATATCAACAAGCGACTTCCGGTCTGTCACACGCTCCACCTCCTCATGGAATACAGGGATATGTATGAATTTTTCCAGCCAGTCCCATCCACAGGATGTATGATAATCATCATAGAGTATAATTTTTTCTATTTTGGACATTTGCTCAGAATTTAAGTTTTTTAATACTCCATACAGCTTGTATACATCAGAATTTTCACAATCCACAACTATCACAACACGCATGCTTTCACGGATAAACTCATATATATTTTCCTTTGTATCTTCCACTGCATCCCTGTATTTTGAACCGTCGTTGAAATAATCACCATGCTGTCTGTATATTGTCTTTAAAATCCTTCCGTCAGAATTGAGCAAATTTCCCCTGCCATCCGGGCGCCAGTGGATATACATCCCATATGGATACTCTTTTCTGTGCTCTTTATAGACAGTAAACTCTGCCTTTAGCTTCTTTGGCTTTTCATAATCCACTATGACAAACAAATCCCTGATATACTCCCATTTTATCCAGTCTGGGAAAAGCTTTTTACATGCATCCACGTGCTCATTTATCAGCTTGTTAATATGTACGCAATACTTGTCAGCCGATGAATTATACAATATAATATGCACTTCCCAGCTCTCAAGCTTATTTATATTCTCTGCATCAAACCACTCCATCCTGTTTATATTACCCAGATTATATTTTATTTCATTGTCTGTTTTTTTATAGTTGCGCAGCAGACCTGTACGCGCCTTACACAGATATCTGAGTATCCTCGCATTTTTATTTTCTCTTAAGCTGTTTAAAAGCTCCACATACTCATCACTGCACATATGATCAAGTATCTCATTTCTGACACCTATAAGATACGACAGAATCGTCACAAGCTCATATTTCTGTACTGTTTTATATTCCTTTTCCTCTGTAAATTCAGAATCCAACGCATATGCTTCTTCATCTGTTTCTTGTATCACATCATTAACTTCATCAATATCTGATTTATTTATTTCAATATCTGCCAACTCTATTCCCCCTTCATTTTCAAGATATATTAAAATTATATCATATGTTGCACTCTTTGTATTGTTAACATTTACTTAAATCTATATTATTTGCCATTTTCTCCTACACATGCTACAATACCTTTGTCCGGATTAATGGTGATTATTATCAGACACTTTTTAGTAGACAGCGAAAATGTCAACGACAACTGGCTGATGCTGTTTGATATGGCAGATGAGGACGACGAAATCGTAGTTTTTTACACAAAAAAATCACCTCACATGTCATACATGTCAGTCATCAGGCTTATGGAAAATAACAAAATAAATATCCGATTTGAGAAATCCTATGAGGGCACGAATGCCCTTGATTTTCAGCTCGTATCATATATGGGATATCTGATGGGATGCACTGGTTCATTCAGTGAAAACAAATGTGATGCTGCATCAGCCGAGTCATGTGCTGATGAGTACATCATAATGAGCAATGACACAGGCTATGACCCTGCTGTAAGGTTCTGGAAAGATAAGGGATTCGCTGTACGCAGATTCAATGTAAATTTCTGCAAACAGGCTGTCCAGCGAAGAAAAAACATCAAGTATCAGGTAGTAGCAGATATTCCATCCAAGGAAGATAACGCCAATATCAATATCAATACCGATACTGATACCGATGCTATCACCGCAAAGTCTTACAATCTGAATGAACTTATCGATGGCAATCATAGCAGCTATACAGACAGTGAACCGTTAGGTGATGAGCTTGCAACTAACGATGACTTACCGTCAAGTGATAAGCTTATGACTAATGATGACTTACCATTCACTGACGAACAGACACCTCATAACGGTTCTGGTAACAGCTCAAATAAAAACGAAGCAGCTGAGGCTAAGGCCTCAATGGACACCATTGATACATCAGATATTTCTGAAGTATCGGCAGTATCCGAAGACTTCGACCATTTTGAGGTAGATTCTTTCCTAAACTGCATGGGAAAAGACAATCTGCTCAAGCTTCATGAGACGCTGGTTCATGTTTATGGTATGAAACAGGGTCAGACAATTTATAAAACCATAAAAGACAAATCTTACTCTTTTACGCCTGAGAAGCTCACGCGTAAAAAGAAGGTAGAGCGTTTTACAGGTATAATTTTCGCTCACAGTGATATTAATGATCCCGGAAATTTTGTTGATTTTCTTGAAAAAAACAAGAATAAAACAAAAAATCTCAATGGCATAAGATCTGCCATCACAAAGAGCTACGGTGAGACAGATGGTCTGAAATATTACAGCCTTTTCAAGCCATATTTCAAAATTATATCTGCACTGAAATAACGCCCTTTATTTTACAACAGAAAGGTAATCCGGATAAAACAATTGAGGCACGGAATTAATACTCCGTGCCTCAATTATGTTATTTATTTGATATATTAAACCATATCTTCTTGTTTCTACCGAGACTTTCATAAAACGGTTCTCTTGCAACAAGAAAATCAATAATTACATTCGTATCAATCAATACTACCATATCTTTCCTTTCTTGCGGCTTCCAACTCTACATCCGGATCAAAGTCATCCGGCAAATATTTTTTTGCCTCATATCTTGTCGCTACCAGTTCTTTAAACGCCTGCATTTTTTCATCGGATTTCTGAGGCGGATAAATAACACTGGTATATGTTTTCTTTGGTATTAATCGTTGAATCACTTCGAGTAAAAAACCTACATTATCATCGGACATATCCTGAATCATCCGAACAGCCTGCTCCTGTAACATAGTCATGTGATACACCGCCTTTCCTCATTACCTTACAAAAATTATCATTTCTTGATTTAATTATAACCTCTTTACACTAATTTCTCAATCAATATTTACTTTATGACAATAGCCAATTTTGGAGCTTCCATATAAAACAATGCTGGAAGAAGGATGGTGTTTACGAATAAAGCTCCTGCAAAGAATTGATGCGGTTTAGGCTTTTGTGCCACATTTGCTCTTTTATGCAATAATATCTTTAAACGACTGTTTTTCGGTCATATTCATAAATTTATCCAGATTTACAACATTTTCGTTGAATAGCATCAGCATCTGTCGGCCATCAGCCCATGGATACAGCCGGTCGGCATGAAAATGTCCAAAGGCCCATCTCTTATAATCCAAATTAAATTCTATCTCGCCGAGATATCTTTCCATGGTTGAATCAACCGTGCTCTGATCAAGTCCTGCAAGAAACAAATCGGTTGGTTCATATAGATATGGGCATGTATGCGAAAGTACTAAATCAAACGGTGCCTCATTTCTGCACAATTTTCTTCCGAGCTCCATTTCTTTTTCGTTTAATTGCTCATCCTTATACCATGTCAAATGTCTGGCTTGACGATAGTACTTGTCCACGCTGTAAGCACCGGGCAGAGATAGAGTTTTATAAGACTTAAAATTATATACTGCCGGTCCGTCTGCTAAATACTCAATGTGAGGGAATTCTTTCTCAACAAATATGGAACCATCATATTTTGATATTGTTTCCCAGCTGTCAGGATTTTTGTCTATAACCGTTTTTACTCTTGCTTCATGATTTCCTCTTAGACATATAAAGGTAAATGGCAGTTTTGAAAGCTCTGATTTGAATTTGTGGTCTCTCTGACCAGTGAGAGCAAAATTTGCACCAACATCGCCAAGCAGAATCATGTAGTTTTCTAATGAATCCAAACTCAATCTATCCTTGTTCTTTTGATAAAAATAGTAAATCGGCTGTGTGCTGCCATGTATATCACCCAATAAAAACCATTGTTCGTTCATCACATTATCTCCATTTTACTAATTATAATGCCATATTTAGGTTTTGGTCTTCCATATAAAACAATGATGGAAGAGAAGCGTATTTTAATATATCAGCAACTATCATTTTATATTTTGATAGTTTTCTGCAATCTCTTTCAAACTTCTTGGCTCATAGTCAATCCATGGCTTCATGCAGCCTACATTGTATGCCTGTATTGGCTTATCACCTACATGGCGGCAGTCATTTTCTTCCATTCCTGCAAGGCATTTCTGAAAATATACGTCCTCTGCACTATTGTGTGTATGACCGTATAACAGGATCGTGCCTCTGTTCATGCCTTTCCAACTGAATATAGGATAATGACATAGCACAAGGTCGTAGTTCTTCCCGCCGTATGAGTCGTGTATCTCTCTGTAACCGCATATATCATAAAATAGCTGCTTATATCTGTAATCTGATACATCATCATGGTTGCCTTTAACAAGAATCTTTTTACCCTTTAATGTAGCAACAAGCGATATGAGGTCTTCTTTTTTGCCACGCATACTCATATCACCAAGGATGTATACTGTATCTCCATTGTTTACTTTATTGTTCCATCGGCTAACAACTGCCTCATGCATCTCTTCCAAAGAGCCAAATGGTCTGTTATCAAAGCGGATTGATGCTTCATGGAACAGATGCAGGTCACTTATGTAATAGTTCATTAATCCTTACTCCTCCTAATTTATATTAAATTTTCAATTCTATACCCTTTTCTCCTTAAATAACACAAATTCCACATTATCTCCTTTGTAAAAAATAAGGAAGCCTTTTAGACCTCCTTATCATCAGCTATTTTGGGCTAGTAGTTACCAACTTTATTGTCTCTCATTTTTAATGGCTGAGAATCACCAAGTATTTCTATATTATATAACGTGCGTGAGAGGGCGCTGGAAGTCCGGTGGACTTCCGCTTAGCGCCGACCGCAACGGAGTGTAGAATGAACCCTGGGGGTCAAATCGTCCGCGGACGATTTGTAATATAGAAAGAGCAGGTATTACAACCTGCTCTTTCTATATTAAATAACGTGCGTGAGAGGATTCGAACCCCCGACACCTTGGTCCGTAGCCAAGTGCTCTATCCAGCTGAGCTATGCACACATGTTGATTAACAACATCAGTTATACTACAACAGATTTGAGCAAATGTCAAATAAAAAGTTGCAAATATTTCAATTTTTTCATTCTCCCTGTGGTTGAAAAAATATCAGTAGGAGAAAAATAACTGTAATTATTCTTTAGGTGATTCTCTCTTAAGTTCAGGAATATATCGCTGACCATAAATGCTGTTCTTGATGGACTGCATCTCAAGGTCTGTTGCGGATATCACATCTGCGCATTTCTTAAGTCTTGCGGAGATCATGTCCACGTTCGGGATATCCTTCTTATATCTGAGCTGGTGATCCAGGCTCGCCCAGAAGTCCATCGCGATTGTTCTGATCTGTACCTCCACACGCATATTCCTTGTGTGGTCTGCGAAGAACACAGGAATCTCGACTATGACATGCAGACTGCGGTAGCCATTTGGCTTTGGATGCGATATGTAGTCTTTTGCTTCAATCAGGGTGATGTCGTCCTGACTTATGAGCTTTTCTGCCACCATATATATGTCGTCGATGAATGGGCAGATGACTCTTATTCCGGCGACATCATCCAGATTGTTCAGTATACTTGCACATGTAACCGGACAGCCCTTGCTAGCAAGCTTTTTGGCAATGCTGACAGGCTTTTTGATCCTTGACTGTATGAATTCTATAGGATTTCTCTTATATCTTACGCTGAAATCATCGTTCAGCACTTCGAATTTTGTCTTCACCTCTCTGATGGCACATGAATACATCATCATGATCTCCTCAAAGCTCTGCATCTCCTGCATGAAGGGATTTTCCTCCGGGCGCAGAAGGGAATTGATGTATTTGCTGTTCAGAGCATTTGTCTGTATTGATTCCATAACTCCTCCAAAATGTAAAAAACTGAAATGGTGTGTCCTGTTGCACAACTATGTGTATTATACTACATTCCACTTGTGCTTAAAAATAAAATTTTATAAAATACCTGTGAATGATCAATAAATACTGACAGGCATAACCCTTTTGCTTTATTTGTCAGTTCACAGAGTCAGGAGAAGACAATGAGCTATTTTGATGAGATGATCGCCACGGAGCGTATACCGGATTCCTATGTGGGATGGGAACAGTACAGACGTGAGGTGACGGAATATATAGAAAATAACTGCCGGGTAAAAAAAGAATCCGGGCAGGATGCAGATGCAGCGAATTCAAAGCCTGTGCTTGCACTGTGGGGAATAGGACCGGCCGGCGATATAGATATAGGAAGATTGGCAGATAATTACAGGCTGGTGCTCATAGACAGAGACAGGGAAGCTTTGCTTTCGGCAGTCAGGGAATATGGGCTGAAGGAACAGGATTATATAATAGCGGATATTCCATTCTGGCATGTAGACGATGACCAGTACCGCTTGTATGAGGCGATGCTTGAGGACTGTGCGGACACCGAGCATATACTTGAGTTCCTGACAGGCATAGCGACTGCCAATTCCGGTAAATATATTGGCAGAACGGAATCTGGGGATATAGTAAATGACACCGACAGATATCTTGATATATTTGATTACAGTGTGGCGGTCGGGCTTCACAGCCAGCTCAATTCCAGATTTGCGGCATTGCTTTACCACTACAGGGACAATTATCATGACGAGGATCTTAGACTCATAAGCAGTGCCATCTCGGGGCTGAACGAGGCGGCGGTGGAGAGACTCAATGACTACATGTATCATATGACAAAGGATGTCCTCATATATGGATATGAGGTCGTTGCATGTGAGGATCAGACATGCGCAGAGAAGCTTGCAAATGCATTTGACAGGCGGGATGTGGAGACGATGAAGTCGGTGGAGGACATAGAAGGTGTGGCACAGCTCATGAAGGATATGTCGCTTCATATGAACTACGACGTGGAGCTGGTTGACAGCCGCCATATGGTATGGCCATTTGACACGGCTGGTGGCAGTAAAAATTACGTGATGGGATTTGCCGCCATGCGGAAGATATGATGTTGCAAATAGGCGGAAAAGATTAAAAAGTTAAATTACATTCCATAAAAATCAGTTGATATAACGTATATTATCATGAGGAGGGAGCTATGACAGACAGAGAATTTGAACAGTGCATGTCTGCGATGGCGGCGGGCGACAGGGATAGCCTGCGGCACATATATGATGCGTATCTGAAGCTCATATATGCTGTGGTGTACGACGCCATAGGACAGCGCGAGGAGGCTGAGGATGTGACATCGGAATTCTTCATCAAGCTGTACAGCATTGCGGGAAGCTATAAGCCGGGAAATGGACATAAGAAATGGCTGGTCACGATCGCCCGGAATATGGCGGTGGACAGGATCAGGAAGATAGACCGTGAGGCTCTGGTGGATGAGATACCGGAGACCGGGCAGAGTGGCAGCATGGAGGAACAGATTGTGAACAGCGTGTCACTGAAGGTGGCCATGGAGTCGCTTAAGCCTGATGAGCGGGAGATAGTTGATATGAAGGTGGCTGGAGGATTTACCTTCAGAGAGATATCAGAGATAGTTGGCAAGCCGATGGGAACAGTCACGTGGCTTTACAACAGTGCGATCAAGAGACTTAGGAGGTGCAGACTATGAACAGACATGAAGATGAACTGGAAAAGGAAATAGTTGACAAATATATAGAGAATATGGATGCACCTGATCTCTGGGAAAAAATAGAGGCAGGACTTGATGCGGTGGATGCGCAGCGGGTGCAGGATAAGAAATCTGGAGATAAGAAGTTTGGAGTCAAGAAAGACCGTAAAGTCAGGAACAGAAGAACCATCCAGATCGTTTCCGGTCTTGTGGCAGCGGCAGTGGTGTGCGTGCTGATCGTAGCCGGACCGTTAAGGAACAGCCGTAAGAGGGCAAGCGATAAGACAGCGCAGGACAACAGTGTGAAGGTGACTTCGGATGAAAGTTATTATGCAGAAGAAAGTGACGCGGCTGCGGCAGACGATATTCAAGGCGATGCTGCTGAAATGGCAGAAAACGCCACGGCGAGCTATGATGTACAGAGAAATACTGATGCTCAGAATTCTGTGAATAGTGCTGACTATATCCCCATGATCATATTGGATGGTGTGCTCTACAGAGACACATACGACATGGTCGATGCTGACAGCGTGGATGAGAGCAAAGCGGCCTACGCTGGGAGCTACACCGATGGCGTGCCGGCAAATGACGGCGAGGTCAACTTTGACATGAATCCGTCCAAAAACTCAGCGTATATCGTGTGTGATGATGGCAGCCTTGTAGTGAAGGTTGAGGGCAACTGGTACAGATTTGAGAGGGCAGAATAGCACAAACAAATCAAAAATTAAAAAATACAGAAATTACCATAAAAAATAATAATCCCTTCGTATAT
>ENA-UAHN01000393-UAHN01000393.1-human-gut-metagenome-genome-assembly--contig:-NODE-393-length-12430-cov-7.830061_pt1 | contig 12430 bp, 8 predicted proteins | sample MGYA00244409_ERZ654369 | MGnify/ENA primary metagenome ERZ654369 (study PRJEB26926, sample SAMN06165271) | human gut metagenome | biome: ENVO:00009003; feature: ENVO:2100002; material: ENVO:00002003... | reverse complement strand
CCACGAAGATGGAACCTCTTGAAGTGCTTGTTGTTCTTGAGGTTTCCAAATACGGCTTCCACATCCTGCGGTCGCTGGCTGCGATATTTCAGGCCTTCATCAGAGAGCAGTTTTTCACGTTCCCTTTCCTTGATTTTCCTCAGACGATGGTTTACCTGCACAATTCTTTCCGACCGGCTTCTGTGACACCGGCATCTTAGCGGGCAGCCTTTGCAGTTACGTGCCCTGTATCTTGAGATGGTCTGCACAAAACCGTTGTCTGTTATCCGCCTTGCATCGGAGAGTCTTTCCATTCTCTGTCCCATCGGACAGTACATGCCGTCGGTTTCTTCATTATAATAAAAGTTGGCAGAGAGAAACGGGTCGTTCCGGAAGTTCCTTTTCTGTTCCTTATGAAAATTGTTGTACTTTATAAAGGTTTCAATGCCATGTCTGAAGGCGTACAGATAGTTCTCCTCGCTTCCGTATCCGGCATCACAGACAGATACGTCAGGGTATCTGCCGTAAAGGGAATGGAAATTATCCATATGCAGGGGATAGGTGGAGGTATCACCGGCACACTGATGGATGGTATAGTTCAGAATGAACTGTCTGTTGGTACTGATCTGGGGATTATATCCGGGTTTGAGCTGTCCGTTCCTCATGTGGTCCTCTTTCATGCGCATGAAAGTAGCGTCATTGTCTGTCTTTGAGTAGCTGTTGCGTCCGTCAAGTATCTTTCCCTGTGATTCATATTTCCTGAGCTGTTCGGGCCATGACTTCCTTACACGTCTTACCTTCGCTTTCATTTTCCTGTCTGCATCCACTCCGTTCAGGGCATCATCTATCTGGCAAAGTGCCTTTTCCACTTTCTCCGGAGTGATATCCTGATATGTGATGGGTGCGGAATCACGCAGTTCCTGCTTGGTGACGGACTCGGCGTACTGCCATATCTCTTCAAGCTGTTCCGCGATTCTGGATATACGCGTATGTATGGACTTACCCCAGACGAACGTATAACGGTTGGCATCCGCCTCCATCTTCGTCCCGTCGGTACAGGCCACATCCAGACTTACAAAACCTTCCGCCACAAGGAACTTTACGATGGTGGCAAATATTGTCTTGAGTACATCCTTCAGCCGGCTGCTGCGGAAACGGTTGATGGTATTATGGTCAGGAGTCACATTGCCGGTAAGCCACATGAAGCGGATGTCATTGCGACAGAATTCTTCTATGCGACGGCTGGAATAGATATTACGCAGATAAGCATAGACCAGAATCTGAAGCATCATGCGAGGGTGGTATGCAGAACAGCCTTGGGGAGAATACCTGCGGTAAAGTTTTTCAAGGTTTATCTGTTCAATGATACGGTGAACAACCCGGACCGGATCGTTCTGGGGAATAAAATCGCCTAAACACGGAGGTAAAAGCAGATTATCGTTGGATGTATAACTTTTAAACATTATCTTTGGGATATCTTGACTTGATTCCCTAAGATACAAAAAATTAGGGAGACGGGCAAGTTCTGACTGAGCGAAGTTAGGACTTGCCCGATTTTTTTGCAAACACAAAAAAAGGCCGTCTCATTTTGAGACAGCCTCTTTTTTTGATTATACGTATATTGTCATCTTGGATTGCTCACGGTATTTCGCTGTAAATCAGAAATGTACCGTGAAAATACATTCTAAATCCCCCCGAAACGGTTTGCCATTCTCCGCTGCCAAATTTGGTTTGACGGATATCGGTTGTTCTGATTCCTGTGTCATAGCTACGGTTGTTCCCTTGCAGGAGAGTGTCATAAGGCGTATTTTTGTTCGGGTGCGTTCATTGCTTCACTAAGGTGAAGAGGCAGCTTCGCTTAGGTGAACAGCCGCTTTCACCCAAGTGGAATAACTGCTTCACCTGGGTGAAATATCAAATGGAGTGAGGTGAAGGTATGATGAGAATAGGTTCTTCTGATGCCTACGAGCTACCGGGAGGTAACGAGGGGCTGATTTTACATTCTGTCCGAGAGAATCTCCGAAGCAGATGTATTTCGCCACCGGCATACCGATTGAGGAGGTTTTGAAAGACTGTTGCACGGGAAGTTATTGGTAATGAGTGAGTTGTTGTGATGGAATGCTTTTGTGTTTTATGTAAATGAGTCAAAAGTGATTTTTGTTGTCGTTATGTTGTATGGGCGGGCTCATGGGCCTGCCCATACGGTGGAACATTTGATGGTTATTTCGGATTTTTGAAATATCCTCTTATTGGATGAGTCCTGTTTACATCTTTATTCTCTTATTGCGTACTTGCCTCAGAATGGTCTGCAACTCAAATACTTTCTCAGGATACTTTTCTGCTACATTCTCTTGTTCGCTCACCTTTTCCATTTCATATAACTGGGGAACGTTCAGGTTTCCGGTTTCTATTTTTTCTGCTTTCATAAAGGTAGTGGGATCATCATTCGGTTCAATGTATTTCCAGTCTTTGGTACGGACGGACAACGTGTGGTTCATGGATTGTTCCACAATCCAGGGGCGGTCTGTCTTGTCGGTTCCTATCAGATTCCCTAAACGGTCATAACTGTCCGGAGCGCTGCCTTTAGGTAATCTGGCGTTGATCAAAGCTCCTAAGGAGGCTAGCCAGTCAATCTGTGACATTAATACGTCCGAGTCTCCTGTCTTTTTTATCTTCTGTGGCCAGCGGACAATGACCGGGACGGCTGTTCCACCCTCGAAAGCGCTGTATTTGTTTCCTCTCCACGGACCGGAAGGTGTATGTCCGTTCAACAGCTCTTCTGCCTTGTCCTTATATCCGTCGTCTACAACCGGACCATTGTCGCTGGATAGAATAATCAGCGTGTTTTCAGTTAGTCCAAGTTGGTCCAATGTTTCCATCAGCTGGCCTACCGTCCAGTCGAATTGGGCGATTGCGTCTCCGCGTAGTCCCATAGGATTCTTTCCACGGAAGCGGTCATGGGGAAAACGAGGAACGTGTACATCATTGGTTGCAAAATACATAAAGAAAGGCTCGTCTTTATGCTGTTTGATAAAGTCGATGGCATGAACGGTGATGGAATCGGCAATGTTCTCGTCTTTCCAAAGTGCTTTTCCGCCCCCTTTCATAAATCCGATGCGGCTGATACCATTGACGATGGACATGTCATGTCCGTTGCTGGGATGTAGGTTATACAGTAATTCGGGATTATCTTTGCCGGTCGGTTCTCCCGGAAAGTTCTTGGTGTAACTCACTTCTATGGGATCGGACGGATCATAGTTGGCTACCTTGCCGTTTTCTATAAATACACAAGGTACACGGTCGGCTGTAGCGGCCATGATATAGTGATAGTCAAAGCCTAAGTCACCTAAAGCGGCTGGTAAAGGAGCATTCCAATCCTGCCCGCCTGTCTTGTCTCCCAGGCCCAGATGCCATTTGCCGATGGCGGCTGTAGCATATCCGGCACTTTTAAACATGTCTGCCATGGTGTATTGTTCGGGACGGATAATCATTTTTACATCTCCTGCGGCAATGTCCGTGTCCGGTCTGCGCCATGCATATTCTCCTGTCAGCAAGGAGTAGCGGGATGGGGTGCTGGTAGCGGCTACGGTATGTGCATTAGTAAAACGAATGCCTTCCGATGCCAGTTTGTCAACATGGGGAGTTTCTACATTCTTGGCTCCGTAACATTTTAAATCTCCATATCCCAGGTCATCTGCCAGAATAACGATAACATTGGGCTTTTGGGGGGCCTGCGTACTGTTTTTTTGAACGGTTTCTGCTGTTGCAGAGTTACAGGCGGCTAATGAGGCAAGTAAGGATATGCCTGCATAATTTCTACTTTTCATCTCTATTTATTTAAGGTTTGATTCGGATACATGTCTATTTTCACTTTCCGGTTTCTCGACCTGAAGGTGAAGAACGACGGAAAGTTATCAAGAAAATCTTGAAGCAGCAAAAAAGAGGGCCGGAATATGATTTGAAAGTGTCTGGAATTAGATGATAATGCCCCCACCCAGTACTACATCATCCCTATAAAAAGCGGCTGCTTGTCCCGGGGCAATGGCTGTCAGTGGCTCATGCAGTTGTACATACAGGGTGTTATCCGGTTGCAGGGTTACTGTGCAGCGGTTGGCTTGTTTCCGATAGCGTATTTTGACGATGATGTCGTCCTTGTTTAGTAATAAAGCGGGATTGGTGATGCGCCATTCTTTCAGTCTCATTTCTGTTTTTTCCAGTGCTTTCAAGTCGCTCAGTATGACTTTGTTTTCTGCCGGAATGATTTCTTTGACAAAGACAGCCCGGTTAAGATCTATGCCCAATCCTCTCCGCTGGCCGATGGTATAGAAAGGATAACCTTTGTGCCGTGCGATAAAATTCCCCATTTCATCGAAGAATTTACCCGGTAGGATACTTCCTTCAGGTAATTCCTTATGTAGGAATGTGCGGTAGTCCATGGGGCAGAAGCATACTCCCAGACTGTCCCGTTTATGGGCGGCTTTCAGAAAACCACGCTCTGCAGCGATTTCACGGACACGGGCTTTAGTCAGGTTGCCCATAGGGAGAAGCATACGTTGCAGGATTTCTTGTGGCAGCCCCCATAGGAAAAAGGATTGGTCTTTATCCGGGTCGGCACCGGTAGTGATGTGATAGCATCCATTGATGAAGCGCCGGCGTACATAATGTCCTGTAGCGAAGTGATAAATTCCCATTTCATCGGATATTTTCTTCAAAAGAGGCCATTTCAGGTAGTTGTTGCACAAGGTACAGGGAACCGGGGTATGACCTGCCATATATTCGTTGATGAAATAGTCAATGATGGTTTTCCGGAAGGTGTCACGAACATCGTATGTGAGATGGGGGATGCCCAGACGTTCACATAAAGCGCGGGCGTCCTCCAGATACTCAGTATCATTTTCTTTTTCATAAAAGCGGAAGGTGATGCCGGTTACTTCGTATCCTGCATCCTGCAATAGAAGGGCGGCTACGGAACTGTCTGTTCCTCCGCTCATGCCTAGTAGGACTTTATTATTGGACTCTGTTTCTCTCATCTTTATAGCAGTTTTGTGAGGATAGATGCCGGAATATCCATTTTGGAGAAGGCAAACAGTTTCTTTCCCAAATCTTTCAAAGAGGCTCCGATGTGATATACGTCGGATTGGTCTATAATAAGAAAACGGTCATGTGCCTGGCTATTAGCCCATTGGCGGAATTGGATTCCTCGTTTCGTATTTACACGGTATCCTACTGATATAATCACATCTAAATTATAATATTCTAAGTTACGTGTAATCTGTCTGTTGCCTTCTTGGCGAACTGTTCGGAAATTCCGAACGGTTGAACTTTGGATTAGTTCTTCTGATTTATAAATGTTCTTTAGATGCTCGCTTATATTGGCTTTGCTGGATTGGAATAGTTCTACTATTTGTGCCTGGGTCAGCCACACTGTTTCATCTTCAATGCGCACTTCCATCCTCACTGATTCATCCGGCTGGTAGAGTATGATTTCTCCTTGTTGTTCCATGTGTTCGATTTTTTGAGTACAAAGCTAGCAAATATAAATCAGACTGATCTTGTTTTCAGGTTATAATTGAAATGTAGGATGGGAAATGAAACTCCGATGACAATCTATATGATAGTGCCATCGGAGTTCTGACATACTCTTCTTATTAAGGAAGGAATGCTTGCTATGTTTTTATTTTACCGGCATCAATGTGAATCCCCAATGATATTCCTTATTGGCGGGCAGGGTATGTTCCGGCAGAGGGCGGTCTCCCCAGCTGTCATAACCGGCTACACCTTGTTGCTTCATATCAATACATACTTCCACAAAATTACGTGGGGTGATATCATTGACATGTGTCATGCGGCGTATTACATTTTTAGCTTTTTCCTCATTATGGTTAGCAACTTCTTCGGGAGTGAAGTTAGTCCACTGACGGGGACGGCTGATAGCTTCTTCCGAGTCAAAGTCCTCTACGGAGTTGCGCAGGGCATTGAATCCGATAGTGCTGTCGGCACGTATTAACAATCCTTTTCCGCCTTTGCGGGTCAGTTCTACCCAACGGGTGTCGGTGCGGTGTCCGTTTTCTTGCGGACGGACATAGTTGTTGGTGTACATCTGGTCGGCTGTAGTGCGGTAGAGATCAACGAAACTGCTTGCATTACGGTCGATGTAGTTTTCACCCGGTCCGCGTCCGAAATATTCTACCTGGTTCATATCGGATGGCAAATGGAAACGTACACCGATACGTGGTACGTTCAGTTTGGAAGAGGCAAGGCGTTGAGCATCCTGTCCCGGTGTGAAAGTGGCCATTAAGGTAGCTTCTGATACTTCCGTGTCGGCAGCCTTCATATCGGTAGAAGTAAAGGTGATGCCTGCATGAACCACACCGTCGGGATAGATGGTATATTTCATGATGTACAGATTGCCTGCCGCCAGTAGGTAATTGACTGTTAATACGGTCTTGTTGCCGTCTGTTGTTGTGGTAACATCTGCTACATTGAAATTCTTGCTGGACTGTTTCCATATTTGCTCGCGCTTAGGCCCACCGTTACCATAATCATTGTCCGTCGGTGCGCGCCAGAAGTTAGGCTGAATACCAAAACCTTCAGCGAAATATTCTGTACCGTTTACTTTGTATGAAGTCACGAGTCCGCTTCTCTTGTTGAAAACGAACTGCATACGTGGTGATAATACGGTGATGATGTCACCATCCGTGCTGACGGTAGTCTTGCCGCTTGCTTTATGTCCGGTCATAGCCAATGGTTCTATGGGCAGGCGGAATTGTTCGGAAGCAATATCGTGTCCTGCAGGAATCAAGGGCTCCGGTTCTGTGGTGGTAACTACAAAATCTACAAAATATTCTGTGCCGGCCTTGGGTTTCAATCCGTTGAGGTTGATGTTCAGTTCTTTGGAACCTTGCGGTTCGATATCTAATGATACTTTTCCGCCTTTGATTGTTTTTCCGTTTGCCTTTACGGTATAACTGATCATATACTTTTTCAAGTTGGTGAAGTAGAAACGGTTCTTTACCAGGAATTTGCCGGCAGCCGGGTCGATGGCTTCGAAACCTACATTCTGATGTGCATATTTCACTTCTGTCATGGCCGGATGCGGAGTGCGGTCCGGAGCTACGATTCCATTGCATAGGAAGTTTCCGTCGCTGGGTGCATTGGTTCCGTAATCACCTCCGTAGGCCCAGTAGGTACGTCCATTTTCGTCTGTTTCCAGAATACCTTGGTCTACCCAGTCCCAAATGTAACCGCCTTGCAGGTTCGGGTACTTGTAGATTGCTCTCCATTGTGCTGCCAGATTACCATTGGAATTGCCCATAGCGTGTGAATATTCGGATGGTGCGATGGGACGGTCGCTGCCTTTCTTGCCTATTTCTTCCAGCCAGGCGGCACTGGGGTATTGGGGTACATACATATCTGTGTTCCATTCCCAAAGGGCGCGTTCATAATTTACAGGACGGTTCATCCCTTTTACTTCGCGTTCTTTCAGCCATAAATAGGTCTGATAGAAATTATAACCGTTTCCGGCTTCGTTTCCTAATGACCAGATGGCTACAGAGGGATGGTTTTTGTTACGCTCGTACATATTAATGGTACGGTCCATGTGCGGCTTCAGCCATTCGGGATGGTTGCCCAATGTTCCGCCCCGGCTTAAGTTATAATACATACCGTGGCTTTCGATGTTGGCTTCATCATATACATAGATACCATATTCATCACACAATTCATAGAACTTGCGGTCTTGCGGATAGTGGCAGAGGCGCACGCTGTTGATATTGTTCTGTTTCATCAGGGTGAAGTCCTTGCGCATCAGCTCTTCGGGAACATAATGTCCTGTTTCGGGATTATGTTCGTGTATGTTTACACCTTTCAGCTTGATGGGTTGGCCGTTGACGAACAAGCAAACGTATGGTTTGCCGTTTTCGGCTATCTGATCGGTTGGTTTGATCTCGAAACGGCGGAAACCTACCGTATAAGGAATGATTTCGCTTGTTTTTTCTCCGTCTTTCAGAGATATCAGTAACCGGTACAGGTTAGGGTGTTCTGATGTCCAGGTCTTGACGTTGCTGAGGGCGGCTTCAAAAGAGATGCTCTTCTGCCCGTCTGCTGTAACAGGACAGGGGGTGTTACCTTCTGCAACCACTTTCTTTGCGGCATCCAGCAATTCGTATGCTACGGTTACCTCTTTGTTGGCTGCTGTATGGTTGGTTACGTCCACATTCAGTTTGAAGATACCATTCTTATAAGTGTCGTCCAGTGTAGACACCACATTGAAATCTTTGATGTGGGTTTTGGGCTGTGAGAACAGGAATACATCACGTTCAATACCGCTCATGCGCCAGAAGTCCTGGCATTCCAGATAAGAACCGGTACTCCAGCGGAATATTTTGATGACCAGCGAGTTTTTGCCGGGTTTCAGGTAGTTGTTGATTAAGAATTCTGCCGGATTCTTGGAGTCTTCGCTGTATCCCACTTCCTGTCCGTTGACATACACGTATACACCGGATTTTGCTCCTTCCAAACGGAGGAATATGTCGCGTCCATCCCAATCGGCGGGAATTTCGATATCACGCTGATACACACCGACCGGATTGGTTTCGGGTAACTGCGGCGGTTGTGGATTTCTGGGTTTGAATTCGTATCCATGATTGGTGTAGATGGCCACTCCGTAGCCCTGTACTTCCCAGTTGCCGGGTACTTTAATCTCCTTCCAGGCTATGTTGGCATCCGGTTGCTCAATGTTGGCAGGCAGATCTTTGTATGCATCTGCATAATAAAAGTTCCATGTACCGTTTAGTAGTTTGTAATAAGGGCTGTTCTCATACTCGCCGGTCAGTGCCTGGTTCCGGTTGTCGTAAGTCATGAAAGCTGTGCGTGGATATTCCTTGTTGACGGCTACGGTCTGAATATCTTTCCAATAAGGTAGTTTTGTATCTTCCGCATGAAGAACTTGTGTTGAATATGCGCATACAGCAGCGCCGATCAGGAATTTAAATAAGGTTGTCATTTTAGGTTTCATAGGTTCAAATAGAAAAATGAAGAAGAAAGGGCGCTAGTACCGGCGCCCCTTTCCTTAAGTCCTTTTATGTAAAATAGCAATTATTTAATTGCGTCTGCCAGTTCAGCACCTGGTTTGAACTTGGTTACTTTTTTAGCAGGAATAGTAATCGTTGCTTTTGTGGATGGGTTGATACCTGTTCTTGCACTTCTTTCAGCAACAGAGAATGTTCCGAATCCGATTAATGATACTTTGTCCCCTTCTTGGAGGGCCTTTGTTACAGTTGAAACGAAAGCTTCAACTGCTTTTTTTGCGTCGACTTTGCTCAAGCCGGCTTCAGCGGCGACTGCGCTGATAAGATCTGCCTTATTCATAACGAAAATGATTAATTATTAAATGTAACACAAAAATTTTACCGAAATCAGTGACAAATATATGCTTTCAAAATTAGAAATCAAACAGATAGCCTAAAAAAGATGCTCCAAAAATCAAAAAAACGTAAGAGAACTCTTGTTTTCTGTTATATAACAGAATAAAATTGTAAATTTGCGCGCAATCAATGTTTTATAAGACGAAGAATATTTATGAACAGTATACCTACAGTAACCAAGAATTTATTGATAATAAATGTGTTGTGTTTCTTTGGCGGCGTGGTAGCCATGAAGTATGGAATTGACTTGAACGACCTGCTGGGACTGCACTTTTTTATGGCATCTGATTTTAATCCTGCCCAGTTGATTACTTATATGTTTATGCATGGCGGTTTCCAGCATATCTTTTTTAACATGTTTGCTTTGTGGATGTTTGGCCGTACGCTTGAACAGGTCTGGGGACCGAAACGTTTCTTATCCTATTATATGGTATGTGGTATAGGTGCGGGACTGGTGCAGGAGCTGGTGCAATATATACAATATGTGACTGAATTATCGCAGTATGACAGTGTGAATACGGGGATTGCCGTGATCCCGATGGCGGAGTACTTGAATCTGATGACTACAGTTGGCGCTTCGGGAGCGATATATGGCATTTTGTTGGCATTCGGTATGCTGTTCCCCAATAGTCAGATGTTTGTATTCCCTATCCCATTTCCTGTCAAGGCTAAATATTTTGTGATGGGATATGCTGCTTTGGAGATATTTTTGGGCTTGGGTGCTTCGACCGATGGCGTTGCCCACTTTGCACACTTGGGAGGTATGATTTTTGGCTTTATATTGATAATGTATTGGAGAAAAAAGAATAACAATGGGCAGTTTTATTACTGATTTGAAAAATAGTTTCAATAAAGGGAACATATATATCCAGTTTATATATATTAATGTAGGGGTATTCATTGTAACTTCCTTATTGGGAATTTTATGGATGCTGTTCAACCGGAATGGAGCATTTGTGCTTCAATATTTGGAACTGCCGGCCTGGACGTTGCAGTTTGTCAAGCAGCCTTGGTCTTTGCTGACTTATATGTTCATGCACGCAGGTATTTTGCATTTGCTGTTTAATATGCTGTGGCTTTATTGGTTCGGGCAGATGTTTCTGTCTCTTTTCTCGGCAAAGCATTTCCGCGGGCTCTATCTGTTGGGAGGTATTTGTGGCGGTTTGTTGTATATGATCGCTTACAATGTTTTCCCTTATTTCAGTGATTCTTTGTATTATTCTTATTTGTTGGGAGCATCAGCTTCCGTACTTGCTATCGTTGTGGCCACTGCGGTACGTGCACCGGAATATAGAGTAAACTTTATGTTTATTGGGACTGTTAGGTTGAAGTATGTGGCTCTGTTTATGGTTGTGACCGATTTGCTGTTTATGACATCGGGCAATGCCGGTGGCCATATCGCTCATTTAGGAGGTGCTTTGGCCGGATGGTGGTTTGCTTCCGGATTGTCCCGCGGACATGATGCTACGTCATGGATAAACCGATGCTTGGATTGCTTCTCGGAAGGTCTTTCGTTTCGTCGTCAATCGAAAAGACCGAAGATGAAAGTTCATTATGGTGATAAGGCAAAAGATTACGATTATAATGCCCGTAAAAAACAGCAAAGCGAGGAGATAGACCGTATATTGGATAAATTAAAGAAATCCGGTTATAACAGTCTGACTACCGAAGAGAAGAAAAGCTTGTTTGATGCGAGCAAAAAGTGATATATGAAATATATTGGTCGTTTTTTGGGATGGATACTACTGGGCATAAACTTGTGTATGGTGGTATTGTTACTGGTATGTGCTTACAGCCCTTATATTGATCCTGTGGCTCATCCGGTATGGTCATGTGCCGGTTTGGCTTTTCCCGCTTTTTTGATTGTTAATCTTTTGTTTCTGGTCTTCTGGTTGGTGATTTATCGTAAATATGCGTTGCTTTCATTTTTAGGCCTGGTATGTTCCATTGGTGCTATCCGTACTTATTTCCCAGTCAATGTATTTGTATCTGATGTACCGGAAGGGGCAATCAAATTCTTATCCTACAATACGATGGCCTTTGAAAAGAACCGTGCGAACACCAAGGATAATCCGAACCCTGTGCTGGAATATTTAAGAAACAGCAATGCGGATATAATCTGCCTGCAGGAATATATTGTAGGCGGACGGTTAACCAAGAAAGAGGTGGATTATGCTTTAAGAGATTATCCTTATAAAAATTATCATAAGATATCGGGGGCCAACGGTTTGGGTTGTTATTCCCGTTTTCCTATTTTGTCGGCACATCCGGTGAAATATGCCAGCCTTAACAATGGTTCCATCGCTTATAAAATCAAAGTGAATGGTGATACCTTGCTGATTGTTAATAATCATCTGGAATCCAATAAGCTGACTGAGAAGGATAAAGAAGTCTATCGCGAAATGATGAAGGATCCTGATAAGCAAAAGGTATCGCAAGGGTCTCGTTTGCTGATCGGAAAACTGGCGGAAGCATCGGCTATACGTGCCGTTCAGGCTGATTCCATAGCTCGTTTGGTGGCCGGTTACAAAGGGGGAGGCATAATTGTATGCGGTGACTTCAATGATTCTCCTATATCATACACTCACAGGGTGGTAGGGGAAGGTCTGAATGATGCTTTTGTGGAGTCGGGAAACGGCTTTGGCATATCTTATAATCAAAATCATTTTTATTTCAGAATAGACAATATTTTATTGAGCAAGAATTTAAAATCTTACCGTTGTACGGTGGATAATACGATAAAGAGTTCGGATCATTACCCCATTTGGTGTTATGTGGCGGAGAAGTGATTTTACATACCTTTAATTGACAGATTATGAAAAGACTATTATTTACGTTAGCGACGTGTTGTGTAATGTGTGCATGTGAACAGAAAACAGAAATGAATCCGTTCTTTACGGAATTCCAGACCGAGTACGGTGCTCCCGATTTTACTAAGATCAGACTGGAGCATTATGAGCCTGCTTTCTTGAAAGGAATAGAGGCTGTCTCTTATACACATCTCCGAGCCCACGAGACGTAGAGGA
>ENA-UAHN01000356-UAHN01000356.1-human-gut-metagenome-genome-assembly--contig:-NODE-356-length-13141-cov-4.736742_pt1 | contig 13141 bp, 8 predicted proteins | sample MGYA00244409_ERZ654369 | MGnify/ENA primary metagenome ERZ654369 (study PRJEB26926, sample SAMN06165271) | human gut metagenome | biome: ENVO:00009003; feature: ENVO:2100002; material: ENVO:00002003... | reverse complement strand
GTCTCGTGGGCTCGGAGATGTGTATAAGAGACAGGGATAGTGCCACTGTGCAAATGGCATTGATCCTGAATCGAACCAGCAGTCGATAACCTCTGTAACTCTGTGCATCTGCTTGCCACACTCAGGACACTTGATGGTTACAGCGTCGATGAACGGACGGTGAAGCTCGATGTCCTCAGGGCAGTTGTCACTCATCGAACGGAGCTCTTCCTTTGATCCGATGGCATGTCTGCATCCACACTCACACTCCCAGATGTTCAGCGGAGTACCCCAGTAACGGTTTCTTGAAAGTCCCCAGTCCTGAACGTTCTTCAGCCAGTCGCCGAAACGTCCCTTACCGATGCTCTCCGGGATCCAGTTTACAGTGTCATTATTCTTAACCAGCTTGTCTCTTACCGCTGTCATCTTGATGAACCATGTATCTCTTGCGTAGTAGATAAGTGGTGTGTCACATCTCCAGCAGTGTGGATACTCATGCTCGAACTTAGGCGCATCGAAGAGAAGTCCTCTTGCGTCCAGATCCTTGAGTACCTCAGGGTCTGCATCCTTTACGAACATTCCGGCAAATGGAGTCTCCTCAGTGAGGTCACCCTTGCCATCTACAAACTGTACAAATGGAAGATCGTAGTTTCTTCCGACATTTGCATCGTCCTCACCAAATGCAGGTGCGATATGAACGATACCGGTACCATCTGTCATAGTTACATAAGTGTCACATGTGATGAAGTGGCCCTTCTTGTGCTGCTTCTCACATACAGGCTTTACGCACTCATAGAGTGGCTCATACTCCTTGTACTCAAGATCCTTACCGACATATGTCTCAAGAACCTCGTATGCAGGAACTGCTGCCTGATCGTCTGCTGCTTCCTTTGCAAGACCGCCGAGAACCTTGTCTGCAAGCGCCTGTGCAAGATAATATGTGTAGCCGTCTGCTGCCTTAACCTTCACGTATGTCTCATCTGGATTTACACAGAGTGCTACGTTTGAAGGAAGTGTCCAAGGTGTTGTTGTCCATGCGAGGAAATATGCGTCCTCTCCGATAACCTTGAATCTTACTACTGCTGAACGCTCCTTGACTGTCTTATATCCCTGTGCAACCTCATGGCTTGAAAGAGGTGTACCACATCTTGGGCAGTAAGGCACGATCTTGAAGCCCTTGTACAGAAGTCCCTGATCCCAGATCTTCTTCAGCGCCCACCACTCTGACTCGATGAAGTCATCATGATATGTTACATATGGGTTGTCCATATCAGCCCAGAAACCTACCTTGCCTGAGAACTCTTCCCACATGCCTTTATATTTCCATACGGACTCCTTACATTTCTGGATAAATGGCTCCAGTCCGTACTCCTCTATCTGCTCCTTGCCGTCGATTCCCAAGAGCTTTTCAACCTCGAGCTCAACAGGCAGACCGTGTGTATCCCATCCGGCCTTTCTGACTACGTTATGTCCCTTCATTGTCTGATATCTAGGGATCATATCCTTGATTACACGTGTAAGAACGTGTCCGATATGTGGCTTACCATTTGCTGTTGGAGGGCCATCGTAGAATGTGTATGTTGGCAGATCCTTTGTCTCTTCAACACTCTTCTCAAATACCTGATTTTCTTTCCAGAAGTCCAATACCTTCTGCTCTCTGTTCACGAATTCCAGTTTAGTCGAAACCTTGTCGTACATGTCGTCTTTCCTTTCTGTGATAAATATAAAAAAGCCCTTCGTCGTAATCAGGACGAAGGGCTTTGAGTTCGTTATACCACCTATTACTTACATACTAACATATGCGCTCCCCTTAACGCAGGAAATACGTCAGAGCCTACTTGATATGCCACAAATGCCTCACCGATTATCACCGCTTTGACACCGCAGCTCTTTTGGTCTGCAACTCCAGAGTGATATTCCGAAAGTCTCTACTGTCACCGGGCTCGCACCGCCCCCGGCTCGCTGCTGATCTCGCAGACTCCGTACTGTCTCTGTCATCGTTTTTATCATCTATCCATTCCTTAGTATAGCAAGTATTTGTGGTTTGTCAATCGCTATATTTGCTGTAGACTCAACTTTATGTTGACCTGTTTTTAACCACTATTTCTTTACGACCGCACTTTTGGCTGTGCTCCATGCTCATTGGCTTTGGCTTTTTCTCAACACATACATCAAATGAACCTGTTGCATCCGAAGAATAAAAATATGTACTTATTATAAGCCATCACAGTGCTTTCTTAACTTTAAAATCACTGCAACGGCCTTTCTTATCTTAATATACATAAAGATCGTAGTCCACGAGATACCACTTGCTGCCTGACTTCACTACAGTGTATGTTATCTTGCCATCTGCGTCATCTTCTGAACCTTTTATCTCGACATCCATATCGATTTCAAGACAATCATCCACTTTCATATCAACATTAAGCCTATCAAGTGTCTTATTTACATCTTCTATCTCGTCTTTTTCATACTTCTCCTCTGATCTATCCTCTATCTTGATGCTCTTTACTGTTCCAACTTCTTCCTTCATATCCTGAACGTCCTCGTTGAACTGATCCTCGACAAAGTTATCGCCCCATGTCTCGTTATAAAGCTCATAGTAGTCATCTTTCATCAGCTCAATCATGGCATCTGCATCGCCATTTTCGTATGCTTTCGCAAGCTCATCACCGATCTTTGTCGCACTTCTCTGTCCCTTACCACCAGAAAGTGCTAACACCAGCACAATAATCACGATGATTACTACTGCGACTATTCCACCAATTATCGCAACAAGCTTTTTGTTGAGTTTCATGCCCGGCTTCATGTCTGCGCCCTGAGGGACACCAGCCTGTGGTCCTGGCTGTCCATACTGGTTCTGCTGACCTGGCTGCTGAAACTGATTAAAGCCTCCGTACTGGTTGTTCTGCTGACCTGGCTGCTGGAACTGATTAAAGCCTCCGTACTGGTTGTTCTGCTGTTCTGGCCGGTCTGGCTGACCTGGCTGCTGGAACTGGTTAAATCCTCCGTACTGGTTGTTCTGCTGTTCTGGCTGGCCTGGCTGCTGGGACTGATTAAAGCCTCCGTACTGGTTGTTCTGCTGTCCTGGCTGGCCTGGCTGCTGGAACTGGTTGAAACCGCCGTACTGGTTGTTCTGCTGCTCTGGCTGGCCCGGTTGCTGGAACTGGTTAAATCCACCATACTGATTCTGCTGCTCTGGCTGCTGGAACTGTCCAAATCCGCTATACATATTCTGCTGCTCTGGCTGACCCGGCTGCTGAAACTGTCCAAATCCGCTATACATATTCTGCTGTTCAGGCTGTCCTGACGGATGAGGCTGTCCGTCACTTGCATCTCCACTCTGTCCAGCCCCTTGCGCATTTGCAAATGCACTTACGCCGGGAGTTGTGAGAACTGTAGTTCCCTCGTCTTCGTATTCATCGTCCGTATTCCCAAATCCATTCGTGTTATTCTCGTCCATGCTGCTCTCCTCCTGTGTTAAATCTGATCAAAATTTATCTGTCTCACGGCAAATTTACCTTGTTGTTCATATACATAGTATAATGGTAGCATTTTATACGTTATATGTCCAACTAAAATGTTTATTCCGTTGAAGGAATTTTGCCAAAACACTGTATATCATTTCTCACTGTCTCCACCCTTCTTTCTATAGCCCGTAGGGGTACATCCCACAATATTTTTGAATTGTTTTATGAAGTAACTCACACTGCTGAAGCCACACTCAAGTGCAATATCCGTTACCTGTCTATGGGTGGTCCGGAGCAATTCGGCCGCCAGTGTTATGCGGCGCCGTTGGACATATTCCATCGGTCTGTAATGCACATACTGGCTGAATATCCTCTGGCACTCCCTGACGCAGATATTTGCACTTCCTGCTATACCGCTGACGGTTATCTCATCTTTTAGATTTCTGTCTATCCAGCCAAGCATATCCTTTATCCTGACCTCCGCAAGATGCGGCATGTCTGAGTCTCCCGGTGCATTCATATTCTGTGCTATACATAATATCATTCTGGTTAGGCTATCCCTGATGGCAAATTCATATGCATAACCCTCGCCCGCGCAGGCATCAAAACATCTGTCAAATTCCTCAAAGAATGGCTCCATACCCTCATCTCTCTTCATATGCACAAACGAATGCCCTTTCTCCACAAACGGCTTCATATATTTGGTGTCAAATATGCTTCCCGGCGCCCCGGCAACTATGGAACTTTCGAATACAAACGAATGATAACGGCACTCTCCCATCGACAGCGCCCGGAAAGTGTGAAGTACACCACCGTTTATAAAACATCCCTCACCTGCATTCACAATGCATGAAATATCTCCAGTGACAACCTCCACCTGTCCGCTGAGCAAAACAAACACCTCCAGCTCGTCGTGCCAGTGTGGCGGTATGCATCCCGATATAAACTGGTGCATATCTGCGTCATACGCAGCAAAGTCAAATTGATGTATATCGTCCGCCCTGCTCTCCCTTCCATGTGTGTCGACCATCACCGTGGTCCTGTGTAGTATCATGCCTGGCTCCTCCCTATGTTTTCTCTATGTTTTCTCTATATTTTCTCTATGTTCACCCGCAGACGAGTCAAACCGCCTGCTTATAACTGTTAAGAACCAATATATGTCGTTTTTGTTATATTATGGGCCGTATTTGTTACAGAATCAAGTCGTTTATTTCGCTATTATGTATACAGATTAAATCATAAGAATCAATAGATGGCGAACAAGGCAGAGCATTCCGGCTGTCTCCGAACCTCTGTCGCATTGTTTACAATACAAAATTTTAAAGGAGGGAAATTTTTATGAACGCTGCCTTAGATATTGATAAACCAGGAAAAACAAAACGGAGCAAACGCACAACCGACATGACAACAGGAAGCCCGGCAAAGCTTTTGTTTTATTTTGCCATGCCTCTTTTTATCGGAAATATACTTCAGCAGTTTTACAATCTGGCTGACACCTCCCTGGCAGGACACCTTCTCGGAGATACCGCCCTTGCACAGATAGGTGCCACCGCCGCACTGTACAGCCTCATCACAAATGTAGCTTTCGGACTTAATAATGGCTTTGCCCTGTTCGTCAGCAGAAGCTTCGGTGCGGACAATAAAATTGAGATGAAACGCTCCGTGTGCTGGGCTGTCCTGTTGTCGGCCATATCTACAATACTACTCACCACATCATTTCTAGTCTTTAGACGGCCTCTGTTGACACTTCTTCAGGTGCCTGCCGATACTATGGATGGTGCACTGAGTTATCTTACTGTCATCCTCGCCGGAATACCTCTCACCATGGCTTATAATCTTGAATCAAGCCTTCTGAGATCCATCGGCAACAGTGTGACACCTCTTATCTTTCTCGTGTTCAGCAGCGTGCTCAACGTAATTCTGGACTACCTGTTCATGGGACCTTTCTCCATGGGCGTCCGCGGTGCTGCCATTGCCACCGTCACCTCCCAGGGAATAAGTGCCATACTCGGATTATTCTGTATCCTTCGAGGATATCCTGAGCTCAGATTTGGAAAACAGGATATGAAAGTTTCTATCCACTTTGTATTTGAAATGTTTTGGACAGGTCTCAGCATGGCTCTTATGAGTGCCATATATAATATAGGAAGTGTTATTCTTCAGGGAAGTATAAACGCACTCGGAAATGTCTACATCGCAGCCCAGGTGGGCGGCAGAAGGCTTGCCGAGTTCTTCTACACACCGGGAATTGCCCTTGGAACAAGTGCTGCCACATTTGCCAGCCAGAACTATGGTGCTCACAAAAATTCCAGAATCAAGAAAGGAATATTTGCCGCCATTACCATGTATGGAGTGTGGTGGGTGCTTGCTATGATCTGCACCTTCACCATTGCAAGATCTATTCTAGTGCTGATAACCGGAAGCTCAGACAATACAGTTATATCCAATGGTCTCATGTATCTCAGAATCAGCATACCGATGATACCGCCTATGGCGGTTCTCGTAATAGTACGAAATGCCCTTCAGGGAATGTGCCACTCAGTGGCGCCGCTGCTGTGCAGCGCACTGGAGATGATCGGCAAGATAATATTTGCAGTATTTCTCGTTCCAGTCTACGGCTACGTTGCCGTGTGCGTATGTGAACCGGTGACTTGGGTAGTATGTTTCCTGTTCATCATGGTAGCTACACTGATATTCAGAGCAGACTTCCGGGATCCTGACAAACTATGAAAACCTACGAAAACCACTCTCTAGGATAATATCCTGTTTTTGTATCTTTGAGTCCTATTATAACGTTAAAAAAGGCGCCAGCCACCACCGTCAGCCGTTTCAGACATGACGATGGCGACTGGCGCCAATTCGAACAATAAAATTTGAACGATAAACTACCAATAACATTACTCAAATAATGTATTGTATATATTTATTTAAAAGTTAAAAACATCAAAGCTTGTACCTATATCTATTTGCTACTTCCTAACAAGATGGATCTGGTAAGCATTGTACTCGCCGAACTTGAGTGGTACAGGAAGTCCTATCTGGTCAAGTCCCTGTCCGCTGTACTCTGCGCCAGTCTCCTCGTCAACATATGTGGCATCCGCATCAAGTCCCTTTACTCTGACAAAAGGTACAGGGGCATTGCAGAAGCTTTCCACCGTCACGATATTGACAAGTGTCTCTGACTTATCCCTTGCTACAAATGACCATGCAGCTACGCCTTTGCTCTTGTCTGCATCCGTCAGTCTATAGTAGAGTCCGTTGTGAAGGAGATCCCAATACTTCTTGTAGTTTTCTACCTGAGCCTTGACCTCTTCCTTCTCCTCATCACTGACCTTGTTCAGATCAAGCTCGTAGCCAAAGCTTCCCGCCATGGCAACGACAGCTCTTGTATTGAACGGAGTCGTCCTGCCTGTCTGGTGATTCGGAACCGCTGATACATGTGAGCCAACCACCGATATAGGATAGCCAAATGAAGTTCCATACTGTATGTCAAGCCTGCAAATGGCATCCGTATCATCACTGCACCAGATCTGTGGTGTGTAATACATCATTCCGGCATCAAATCTTCCACCGCCACCGCTGCAGCCCTCGATGAACATCTTTGGATATCTTGCCTGAAGTCTCTCCATGAAATCATATACACCAAGTACATACTTGTAAAGGATCGTTCCATTGTTCTGGATTCCCTCTGTCATAGAGTATACATTTAGGATGCTTCTGTTCATATCCATCTTTATATAATCAACATCTATCTTGTCAAGCACCGCTGTCAGCTGATTAAATATGCAGTTTACGACCTCTTTTCTTGAGAAGTCCAGATTCAGCTGGCTTCTTCCCATGACCGGCTTTCTTTCAGGTATCACAAATGCATAGTCAGGATGCTCCTTGAAAAGCTCGCTCTTCTCAGATACCATCTCCGGTTCGATCCAGATACCAAACTTCATGCCGAGAGCCTTCACTCTTTTCACAACATCAGCCATAGGACCGCCCATCTTATCCTCATTTACAAACCAGTCGCCAAGTCCTGACTTGTCGTCATCTCTCACACCGAACCAACCGTCATCCAGGACAAGCATCTCAACGCCAAGCTCTGAAGCCTGCTTTGCTATATTTACGATGTCATCACCGTTGAAATCAAAGTATACTGCCTCCCAGCTGTTGATGAGTATAGGTCTCCTCTTTGTCTTGTACTCGCCACGGCAGATATTGTATCTGACAACATCATGCATCTTGTGTGACATGTCTGCAAATCCATCAGGTGAATAAACCATGACTACCTCGGGTGCCACAAACTCACTCTCAGGATAGAGCACATACTCAAACATCTCATCCTGAACACCCATGTTAAGTCTCACCTGATCTGTCTGATCCTTCTCAACCTCACAGTTAAAGCTTCCACTGTATAGAAGTGAGATTCCATAGCAGTCACCTGCATCCTCATTTGAATTCTTGCCTGCAAGTACCACAAATGGACTGTGCTGATGGCTTGATGTACCCCTTGTGCTTCCGATCTTCTTCACACCATGATTTATAGCTTCTCTCTCATACATGCGCTCCATAGCATGTCTTCCATGGAAGTGGATGAGATCATAATCACCTGTCACAAAATCCAGGCTCACACTTGATGCCTTTGCTACAAATATATCCGCATCGCTTATATTTCTGACTATAGCTGATCTTGTGATCAGATCCTTATCCTCTATAATTCCATACAGGAGTTCAACCTCCACTCCCACCTGAGGATCCTGAAGAACGATCTTGAGTGTCTCGCCCTTCTCGCCATCATTTGTGTATGCTGCAGGAAGACCCTTGAGACTGTACTTTTTGTCCATAACCTCGTACGAAACATATCTGAGATCACAACCGTGGATTCCTTCTATATCCTTTACGTTGAATGCAGGTGTTCTGAAATCTCCGTTGCCGTAGCAGCTGTATTCCTGTGGAATATTGTCCAGAGAAAACTCTCTGCTCTCCTGTGCCTCGTATGGATTGCCTGAGAATCCTCTATCGTAATGAGTTATGACATATGACATATCCCCGTCCATTTTCTTGCCGTAATACAGATGAGCCAGATATCCATAATCAATCACCTTCATCTGATATGTAGTATTTTTGGTATTCAGTGTGAAAAGCTTTTTCTCTTCATTTATCAATATTGCCATGCCCAAGTCCTCCTTTTCGTGATCTCCAGTTTCTCTACAGCCAATTTCCATTTGACTGGTCTTTCTTCATAATTTATCTACAACCGGCTCCGCCGGAATGTATTCCTAGTTAAGTTTTAATTCGATTCCCTGCAATTTTTACATTTTGGGATTCCACACAAGCTTCTTAAAAGCTATTTTCCAAGTTCCACCATATAGTCCACAAATTTCTCCACATATCTATAATCTGCCGCATATGCTGACAATCCGATATATGCCTTGCCATCTGTGTACTCAGTAAGTCCTGCCGCCTTGTATCCTTCAGATACATCTATTCCGACAGGTATCTTCTTTCCGTCTTCATCCTCGTAATAAATTATCCTATCCTTATACTTATCATATATATCGCCGACCTTCTCATCCGACAGGTCTGCAAGTCTGCCGCTCTTCGCCAGACCTATGAGATTGTCATACTGGCACAAGACTGCCTGAGCAGTGTCCGCCTCAAGGTATGCCAGCACCTTCATATAGTAACTGTTCTTATAATCTGAGTTATTTGCCAGATTAAAAAAAGCATTGTTGTCAAATGTAACCCTTCCCGGGAGATTTTCTTCCCCTACATACGACACAAACCCCTGTGTCAGCTTGCTGTCCCCTGAAACATCATCGTAGTTGTTCACAAGGACGACATCCAGTATCGGCTTGTCCTCCCTCGTTGCAAACACAACAGAAAAATACACTACAAGTCCCACGAGAACGACAGCACCGATTATCCAAAGCTTGTAATAATCCCAGATATATCCTATTTTTTTGCGTGTGGAGTCCATCTCTTTGATCTTCTGTTTTTCTTCTTCCGTGATTATCGGCTTTTTCATAGACGTCCTCCTTTTTTTTCTGTGTTGAGTGGACGCGTGAGAGGCGCTTCGCGCGGCGTCCACAGTATCGCAAGTGCTTCGCACTTACGATATACTTTGGAGTGGACGCATGAGAGGCGCTTCGCGCAGCGTCCACAGTATCGCAAGGGTGGCGTCAGTAACTGACGTCACCCTGTGGTCATATATAATATCTTCTTTAACCTTCTTTAGAGCTTTCCACCTGATGTTGCGATACCTTCTACAAACTGCTTCTGGAATATCAGGTATATAACGATCATTGGTATACATGATATAAGAGATGCAGCCATCAGCTGTGGATAGTTGGACTGATACTGTCCCTGCATTGTTGCAAGAGCTGCTGAGAGCGGCATCTTGTTTGCACTGCTGTTTACAACCAGTGGCCACATCAGATCCTTGAATGCGAACACTGCTGTGAATATACCGAGGGCAACCATCGATGATCTTGCAAGCGGAGCCATAACAAACACGAATGTCTTTGGAATGTTACATCCGTCAAGTCTCGCTGCCTCCTCGAGATCTCCAGGAAGTCCCATGTAAGCCTGCTTGAGCAGGAAAGTACCGAACGCTGTTACAATTCCCGGGAATACCAGAGCAAACATTGTATTTGTCATGCCCATCTTACTGATCATCAGGAACTGTGGGATGATGAATATCTGTGAAGGAATCATCATCTGGAAAAGTATCAGGGAGAACATAAAGTCTCTGCCCTTAAACTTAAGTCTTGCAAATGCATATCCTGCGAGTGTTGCTGTGAGACATGCACACACAACTCTGAAGAATATGAGCAGTAATGTGTTCTTGTAGAGAACAAGGAAGTTCATGTTATTCCAAACAGTAGTGAACGCGTCTGTACGCCACTGTGATGGGAATATTACGAATGGACTTACCGAAGTTGCCTCTGTTACTGTCTTAAATGCTGTGAGTGTCATCCATACAAATGGCACTATCATAATGATTGAGAATATGATCAGAATGAGGTGAATCAATAATCTCTGCATTCTTCTCTTAAACTGTACGCCTCTTGTCATATCGATTCCCCCTTCCTAGTTATAATGAACCCACTTCTTCTGACCGATCATCTGGAATACTGTAAGTACCATGATGACTGCGAGAAGAAGAACTACTATTGCTGATCCATAACCCTTGTTACCATTCTGGAATGAGTACTGGTAGAACAGATATACGATGGATTCTGTCTTCTTGAGGGCCGGATTGGAAATATCCATTACCATGTATACAAGGTCGAATACCTGAAGTGCTCCGATTACTCTTGTTACAAGTACGAAGAATACTGTAGGGGAGAGAAGTGGAAGAGTGATCTTGAAGAATGCTCTTACTCCTGATGCTCCGTCAATATCTGCTGCCTCGTAGTAATCCTTAGGTATCTCCTGAAGTCCTGCAAGGAACAGAACCATGTTGTAACCAATGATCGACCATACACCGATGATCGCAACTGAGATCCATGCGATCTTTGGATTGGATATCCACTCGATCTTTGTACCGAGGATGTGGTTTAACAGACCGAACTGTGAATTGTATAACCATCTCCATACCATGGCTACAGCTGCAGGTGCAACTACCATTGGCAGGAAGAATATTGCTCTGTATATTGTTCTTCCGTGCATCTTACGATTCAGGAATACCGCAAGTATAAGTGCGATGGCGATTGAGAATGGAACCTCAATGATCGCATACTTGAATGTATTGAGAAGTGACTGCCATACCTCAGGGTCAGCAAACATCTTCTTGTAATTTGCAAATCCTGCAAATGATGAATCTCCGAATGAACCGACCTTGCAGAATGACTGATATATTGTCTGTACTATAGGCCATAAGTTAAGTACGATGATTCCTATCATTGTTGGGAGGATGAATGCCCAGCCCCATTTGCGCTGGTTTCTTTCCCATGTTGTTGACTTCTTTTTCTTGAACTCTTTATCTTCTGCTGCTGCCGGCTTAACTGTCTGTGTCTCTGTAGCCTGGATTATCTCAGCCGCTTTTTCTTCAACTTTCTTGTTGTTATCTGACATAAAATCCCTCCTCTTATTCATTTATATTGCAATTAACACCCCGCCTGTTTCTGGTAAGCAGTGGGCAGGACATCCATCCTACCCACTGTTATGTTATCTTATAAATGCTCTGTAGGATTACTTGTCTTCCTCATCGATGTACTGGTTCATCTGAACTGCGAAGTCCTTACATGACTGCTCCATCTTTGATGGATCTGCCCATGCATCTGCGAAGAAGGTCTGTGCTGCCTGTGACCATACTGTTGAATTGTATGTGTAAGGTCTGAGTACAAGCTCATTTGTTACGCCTGGAACTGTCGACTCCTTTGTGATATCAAGGTAAGCGTTGAGGTTGAACTTGTCTGTGCAGTTAACCCACTTGTCTGATGTGTTGTTGTAAGCTGACATTGTTACACCGAGCTCAGCCTGCTTCTCCTGCATCTCCTTTGAACCGAACCACTCGATAAGCTTCCAGCAGTCATCTGGTCTCTTTGTGCCTGCTGATGCAGCCCATCCAAGTCCGTTACAGATAGAAGTTCTCATACCTGTTGTCTTGTCGTATGGAAGAATTGCTACATCACAGTTCTCAACGAGATACTCGTTGTCAAGGAATCCTGCTGTCATCCATGAACCCTGTGTGATCATTGCTACTGTGCCTGACTGGAACATAACGTCTGTACCTGTCTCTGACATTGTTGTTGCTGGTGGACAGCAATCCTTGAGAAGCTTTCCTACATAATCCATAGCCTTGATAGTGTTGGCATCATCATATCCTGACTTTGTGTGATCGTCATTTACGATGTAACCGCCCATTGAGTAAACCATGTTGTAGTAAGTATCCTGATCGTTTGATGTGTTCATACAGAAACCGTACTGTGAACCGTCATCCTTTGTGAGTTTCTTAGCTGCATCATAGAGATCATCCCATGTCCAGTTCTCATTTGGATACTCAAGTCCTGCATCATCGAACATCTTCTTGTTGTACCAGAGAGCGATTGTATCATAATCCTTTGGTATTGCATAATATGAACCATCATATGTGTAGAGCTCTGTGATCTCTGACATGTAGTTGCTCATATCAACCTTATCGCTCTTCTCAATGTAGTCATCGAGCTTTAAGAGCTTGTTGTTCTTCATGTACATCTGTGAGTTGTTGGAGTGCATCCAGAATACATCCGGCATATCTCCACCTGATGCTCCAGCCTCAAGAAGTGTCCAGTATGAATCCCACTCCTTAACCTGTACATCAACCTTGATTCCTGTCTCTTCTGTGAAAAGATCACATATCTGCTGCAGACCCTTCTGCTGGTTGTTATCCCAGATAACTACCTCAAGTGCATCCTTGCTGCTGCCGCCCTTACTTCCATCTCCGCCGCCACATGCGCACAGTGAAAATGCTGTTGCTGCTGCAAGCCCTACTGCCACTGCTTTCTTCATTGTTCTTCTCATAAAACCTTCCTCCTTTTTACATCACCGGCAGGATTTACGACACCCACATTCTCTTTCATACCCTGAATTCTGCGTCCTGTTCTGCCGGTTCGCCTTACGGCGTTCTGTGTGCTTCCTATGATTGAATTATAAAATTTTGGTGAAGATTTTTACATGGAAAAATGTCAAAATGTCATGGGTTTTTGTCACAAATGTAT
>ENA-UAHN01000350-UAHN01000350.1-human-gut-metagenome-genome-assembly--contig:-NODE-350-length-13228-cov-6.924011_pt1 | contig 13228 bp, 6 predicted proteins | sample MGYA00244409_ERZ654369 | MGnify/ENA primary metagenome ERZ654369 (study PRJEB26926, sample SAMN06165271) | human gut metagenome | biome: ENVO:00009003; feature: ENVO:2100002; material: ENVO:00002003... | reverse complement strand
TCTACGTCTCGTGGGCTCGGAGATGTGTATAAGAGACAGTCTCCCGACCGTATTCATAGTGCTTTGCAAGCAAAGCCGCATTTTCTTTAATTTTTCGATTGTTTACTTGATACACAGGGTGGTGTAAGGTTTGAAAAAAATACTTCGCAGAAGTACACTTATATATATAGTTGCGCTTGCGTTTATCGGCGGACTCGGCTATCTTGCCTTTGAGCTTGTAACAGGGGCAGACGATTGGGTTGATCAGGCATATAATGCGCATATAGCAGGTGACGGCGGCCTTGCACAGGCAGGAGCGATCTATGACCGCAACGGCACGGCTCTTGCACAGACGGTTGACGGTAAAAGAGTTTATAACGAAAGCGAGAGCGTAAGAAAATCTCTGCTTCATGTTGTCGGTGATGACAGCCTTAACATTTCAACGGCTGTTCAAAGTATGTATCGTTCTCAGCTGATAGGCTATAACCTTGTTTTCGGACTTAATATGCCGGAATCATTGCGTGCCTCTCACGATATAAAGCTGACAGTCGATTCCGCAACCTGTGCGGCGGCTTATGATGTTCTTGCAGCTTATAACAAAAAAGGTGCCTGTGTAATATATAACTACAAAACAGGCGAGGTTATCTGTTCCATAAGCACCATGGCTTACGATCCGCAGGCTCCTCCCGAAATTACCAAGGACAACGAAAGCGAATACGAGGGCGTTTACCTTGATAATGTGCTTTCGTCAACCTTTACCCCGGGTTCAATCTTCAAAATCGTTACATCTGCGGCGGCAATCGAGAATATTCCCGACCTTTATGACCGCACTTGGGTTTGTAACGGAAGTGAGAACATAGGCGGAAGTGAAGTTACCTGTACGGAAACTCACGGAACGCTGACATATAAAGAGGCAATGGCACATTCCTGCAATATTGTTTTTGCAAAGCTTGCCGTTGAACTCGGAAGTGACACAATGACAAAAACTGCTGAGAAAATCGGCATTAACAGCTCCTTTGATGTTGACGGAATTAAAACCGCAAAAGGTTCATATGATGTCAGCGATGCCAATGAAAACCAGCTTGGCTGGTCGGGCGTAGGTCAGTATAATGACAAGGTAAACCCGATGCAGATGGCAATTATCTGCGGTGCAATCGCAAACGGCGGTAAGGCTACAAACCCTACCCTTATCAAAGATGAGTCCATACTCTCCGCACTCGGCATAAACTACAAGAGCAGCGGACAGGAGCTTTTTTCATCCGATACGGCGGCAAAGCTTGATGATGTTATGAGATACACCGTTTCGGATTACTACGGCGACAACCTTTTCGGCGGACTTACAGTCTGTGCCAAAACAGGTACGGGTGAAGTCGGCGATGATAAGAACCCTAACGGCTGGATGGTCGGCTACTCAAAAGATGAGGACTGCCCTCTTGCCTTTGCCTGTGTTGTACAGGATTCGGGTTTCGGTTTCCAATATGCCGGTCCCGTGGTTGAGGCCGCAATGATTCAGGCTGCAAAAAGCCTTGGAGCGTCTGCGGTGCAGTAAATTAAAATTATATTATTGAAAATACAGTTTGACCGATTTTTTCGGTACATTGAAAGGAAGAACCCTGATGAATTTTTTAAAGGCTATGTTCGGCAACTACAGCAAGCGTGAAGTTAAGCGTGTGCAACCAATCTGTGACAAGGTGCTTGCACTCGAAGATAAATATGCGGCTATGAGCGAAAGTGAACTCAAGAACCAGACAACAATTCTTAAAGAAAGACTTGCCAACGGCGAAACAACAGACGATATTCTCCCCGAAGCATTTGCAACCTGTCGTGAGGCAGGCTGGAGAGTGCTTGGTATGAAGCACTTCCCCGTTCAGATTATCGGCGGTATCGTTCTTCACCAGGGCAGAATCGCCGAGATGAAAACCGGTGAAGGTAAAACCTTGGTTGCTACCCTCCCTGCATACCTCAACGCTCTTACAGGCGAAGGTGTTCACATTGTAACAGTCAACGATTACCTTGCCCGCCGTGACTCAGAGTGGATGGGCAAGCTTTACAGATACCTCGGTCTTTCGGTCGGTCTTATCTGCCACGATCTCGATAACGAGGGCAGAAAAAAGGCTTATGCCGCAGACATTACATACGGAACAAACAACGAACTCGGTTTTGACTACCTCCGTGACAACATGGTAGTTTACAAGGAAAACAAGGTTCAGCGTCCGCACGCATTTGCGATTGTCGATGAGGTTGACTCAATCCTCATTGATGAGGCGAGAACTCCTCTTATTATTTCGGGTAAGGGCGACAAGTCAACAGACCTTTATGCAAAGGCTGACGCTTTTGCAAAAACTCTTAAAGTTCAGCGTTTTGCAGAACTTGACGCAAAAGAGGATATGGAGGAATATTACAAGGAAAACGACATTGATTATGTTGTTGATGAAAAGCAGAAAACAGCAACCCTCACACAGAGCGGTGTTAAGAAAGCCGAAGAATTTTTCGGTATTGAAAACCTTACCGATCCCGATAACCTTACAATTCAGCACCATGTAAATCAGGCTATCAAGGCCAACGGCGTTATGAAGCTTGATGTTGACTATGTTGTCAAGGACGGCGAAGTTATCATCGTTGACGAGTTTACAGGTCGTCTTATGTACGGTCGTCGTTTTAACGAAGGTCTTCACCAGGCTATTGAGGCTAAAGAGGGCGTAAAGGTTCAGAGTGAAAGCAAGACTCTTGCTACAATCACATTCCAGAACTACTTCCGTCTTTACAAAAAGCTTTCGGGTATGACAGGTACTGCTCAGACAGAGTCGGAAGAATTCCAGGAAATCTACAAGCTTGATGTTGTTGAAATTCCTACAAACAAGCCTGTTTTAAGAAAAGACCTCCCCGATTCGGTTTATAAGACAGAAAACGGCAAGTTCCACGCTGTTATTGACGCAATTGTTGAGGCTCACGAAAAGGGACAGCCTGTCCTTGTCGGTACAATTTCAATTGAGAAGTCGGAGCTTCTTTCAAAAATGCTCAAAAAGAGAGGCATCAAGCACAATGTCCTCAATGCAAAACAGCATGAAAAAGAGGCTGAAATTGTTGCTCAGGCAGGTAAACTCGGTGCGGTAACAATCGCAACCAACATGGCAGGTCGTGGTACCGATATCATCCTCGGAGGTAACGCAGAGTATATGGCAAAAGCCGCAATGCGTAAGCAGGGCTTTACAGAGGAGCTTATTGAAGAAGCTACAGGTTATGCGGAAACCGATGATGAAGAAATCATCAATGCAAGAAATACATTCAGAGAACTGAATGACAAGTATAAGGAAGAAATTAAAGGCGAGGCTGAAAAGGTAAGAGAGGCCGGAGGTCTTTACATTATGGGTACGGAAAGACACGAGTCACGCCGTATTGATAACCAGCTCCGTGGTCGTGCAGGCCGTCAGGGCGATCCGGGCGTCAGCCGTTTCTTCCTCTCAACCGAGGATGACCTTATGCGTCTATTCGGCGGTGACAGAATGAAAATGATGATGGAGCGTATGAATGTTGCCGAAGATATGCCTATTGAGAACAAAATGCTCACAAGTATTATCGAAGGCTCACAGGAAAAGGTTGAGCTTCGTAACTTCGGCATTCGTAAGGATGTCCTCCAGTACGACGATGTTATGAACAAACAGCGTGAAATCATCTACGGTCAGCGTGATCAGGTTCTTAACGGTGAGGATCTCCACGAAACAATCCTCAAAATGGTTGAGGATACAATCGCAACTTCAATCAAGCAGTATCTCCCCGAAGGTCCTGCAGAACATTGGAACTTCCAAAGCCTCAAGGATTACTACGCAGGCTGGCTTATCAGAGATGAATCAAAGTATGATTTCAGCCTTGAAGATCTTGAAAATATGGAACCCGAAGAGATTCAGAAGATGCTCGTTGACGATGCTCTTGAAATCTACAAGGAAAACGAAGAACTTCTTCCCGAGGAAACAATCCGTGAGATGGAGCGTGTTTACCTCCTCAAGAATGTTGATACACATTGGATGGATCACATCGACAATATGGATCAGCTCAAGAGCGGTATCAGACTTCGTTCATACGGTCAGCACGATCCTGTTGTTGAGTACAGAGTTGAAGGCTTTGATATGTTTGATGAGATGATTGAAAGCATTCGTGAAGATACTGTCAAGATGATGCTCATTATGCCAAAGCGTGTTTATGAGATTCAGAAAAGACAGGATGCAATTGCAGCGGCAAAGAGAGCAGCTCAGAGGGCTGCCGCAGCGGCAAAGTCTGCATCCGATGATGAAGAAGCTGTTGAACAGTCGGACGCCGTAAAGCAAGCGCTTCACCGTGAGCAGGTTGCTCAGCCTACAGAAACTTCTGCAGACGGTACGGATTCTGTCAACAAGACTATCCGTAAGGGCAAGAAAATCGGCAGAAACGATCCCTGTCCGTGCGGCAGCGGTAAAAAGTACAAGAAGTGCTGCGGCAGAGATCTTTAATATGTTTGCATAAAGCGGTTTGTATAATTGCGATTTAAGTGAATTACATTTTGAGGGGCAGAGAGCAATACTCTGCCCTTTATTTGTGCCGAATTTTCAAGGTGTTCGGTGATTAATTTGATGAGATATAGATATTGATTATAAAAATATATCTGGAAAATTCTGCAAAATGCCGGTTTTGGGGCATTTTAAAAGCAGCAATCGCAAAATAATACATATTTCCGCACGCACAGCTTGGAGTAAACCTGCATAAAATTTTTGATATTTTTGAAAAAAGAATTAAAAATCAACAAATTTAGTGCCGAAATTGACTTTTAACTGCCTGTTAAGGTTGTACAATGGGTATAATTTATCTTAAACACAAAAAATGGCGATAAATAAGTAATAAAATCACATTATGGTCAAAAATATTAAATCGTGCTTGCAGATATGCAAAATAGCCAAAAATATTACCCAAAGTTTGGCTGTATTGCCTCTACAAATATGCAATAAAATATTATATACTTGTATACAAGTAAAAAAGAAGAACAAATTCAAAAAATTGCGTTTCATAATTAGTTGGCAGATATATTGGACTGTCCTATGCAGTTCTGTTTAATTGTACTTTGACTGCCAAAACAAAGTAATCGGCAATGAAGGAGAAGAAAAAATTATGAAATTAGGTAAAAAGCTTTGCATAACCGCAAAGAAAAGCTTTTCTCTTGTGCTTGCACTTACCCTCATGCTTTCGATATGTGCCGTGTCGGGTATGTCGCTTAATGTGTTTGCGGCAACATCTTTGGATCAGAAGATTTACATTAACCTGAAAAAGAATAAGGAATGGAATGGTTTTTCTTCTGTTACATGTCGTTTTGCTCAGGATGACGGCACGGTTCTCAGTACGGGTACTGTAAGCAAAAATTCTTCGGGAGTTTTTGAAGCCACTGCACCATCCGGTGCAACAAAAATTGAGCTTTCTTCCGGGGTTAAATTTACTCTTCCCGATAAGACTGTTGCAAGCGATTCCCGTCGTATCTATCTTTATAACAGCAATAATACCTATAATGAAGCTTATGCATATTCTTGGGTAAACGATACTGACTTCAACGCAGAGTGGCCGGGTGTTGCAATGACTAAGACATCTTCAAACAGCGATTACTACTATGTAGATGTTAAGTCATCCCATAAAAATGTAATCTTCAGCAACAAGGGCGAAACACAAACAAGCGACCTCGGTATTAACGACTCATACAGTGCCGATAATGCTCTTTATGATGCTTCAAAAAGTCAGTGGACTAACCCGTTCATCAAGACCATCGACATTTCTGGTGCTACGGGCGACACAGAATTTTATCTTTCTACCGACGGCTCGTTCAAAGAAAGTAAATACCTTTCTGTTCAAGCTCCCGACAAACAGTCGAAAGCAGAATATAAAACAGTTTATGTTTCAAACGATGACTGGAAGTCGCTTACAAAGGTTTATGCAACTTTTGACTACAACGATGCCTATGAAGGAACAGTTGAGCTTACAAAAGACACCAAAGACACCAAGGTAAGCGGTTCTGTGGTGTTCAAAGGTGAAATTCCGGCGGGTGCGCTTTTAAGATTCCATCCGAACGAACATAACCTCAACGGTGCATCTTCTGCAACATCATATCCGACAGGTTCGGAATATGATGGTTCGGGCTACAGCGATAACACGGCTACATATGTTAAGACAGCCAGAGGCGAAGGCTGGACAAAATTCTCGGAAATAGACAATGTAAACTATGGTGCTGTCGTTGAAAATTCATTCAAAGATAATCCTGACATCGTAGGCGTTGACGCAACATACTTTGACTACTGGTCGGATATGGAGCAGGCGAACGGGTATCTTCAGTGTCAGGGTAACGACAATATGTATGACTATTGGTATCAGTTTGATAACTTCAACAAGTACATAAGCGACATTGCTTTAGATCATCAATCGGACTGGAAGTATCCTCTCTACTTCGGTAATATGTATAGGGGTGATAAACACTACGATACATTTAAGACCCACGCAGAAGGACTTACAAACATCAACGATTTTAATGATAACTATTACTATGCAGTAAACAACGCCAACGGTATGGCATGGGGCGACGGTAATTATAACCAGTCCTTACAGGGTCTTATGTACAACAGGCTTGACAGTAAGGGCAATCTTCAGGTTGCAAATGGTGTCAAGGCTCCTTACTTTGATGCTGAGGCACTTTCAACCGCTACATATAATGATAAAAGAGTTGCCAATGTTTATAAGTCATCTTTCCCGTTCCGTACAACTACTGACCCTGATGGTGTTACTACTTATGAATTCACTTCAAAAAATGCAAAAGATAACATCTACTTTACATGGAACGGCCTCACACCTACCAAAATTAACTACGGTGCGGGCGAACAATTTGGTGTACATGATGATTTGGGAAAATTCGGCGGTACAGAAAACGGTTATGGTGTTTTCCCATTCAACAATACTTCAAATACATCATCGGGCAAGGGTACTAACGATAACCTTGACTATGGTTTCGGTATCAGACTTGATATAGACTTCAGAGTTCCGAAGAACGGTTTACTTGCAGACGACAAACCTGCAACCTTTAACTTCAGCGGTGACGATGACCTTTGGGTTTATATCGGTGAAGATTCAACAGGTGCTAACGCAGAACTTGCTCTCGACCTCGGTGGTGACCATAAAGAGGCAAAAGGTTCAATTAACTTTAATACAATGAAAGCAACAGCTGACGATGTATTTGCCGACTACTCATCTTCATCATCGTCGACAACAGTTACAGTTCCGAGTGATGAGTTTTGGGTTAAGACAAATAATAAATACTTCTGTCTGAATGTTTGGGAGGATACAAGTGTTGGTGTAGATAATAATGGTAAACGTTATGTAGAACCTTATGACAAATCAGACGGTTTTTACAAATTCAAAAAGGCAGACCTTGGCAAAAATACAAAAGCTAACTTCTGTAAGTGGCAGAATATAACTGACGGCAATCTTACACCAGATGCCCCCCTTACGCTTTCAGACCTTTACGGTGGAATGTGGAACGATAACGGCACTCCGTATACCGGAGACGCTGTGTTACATCATACAAATCTTGGCATCGTTACAAAGACAATCAACAATGGTGTTCAGCTTGATCCTAACAAGACATACCATATGGTAGTATTCTATATGGAGCGTGGTGAGGCTGAGTCTAACTTCTCAGTAAACTTTACAATGACACCTGCCAACAATGACCTCAAGGTTACAAAGGCACTTGATACAGTCGATGTTGTTTCTGAAATTTCAGATGACCTCAAAGCTAATGAAACTTTTGATTATACAATCAAAGAGAACGGCAAAGATACCTCCGGTAAAAGCTACAAGCTTACAAAATCAGACGAAAACATAAGCAATGAAACTCTTTCAAACAGCGGTTTCACACTTAAAGATAATTATATAGCTGACTTTGACAACTCATTCAAGACCGGCAACGATATGACGGTTGACGAGTCAACAGACAGCAGTAATCTTAAATACACAACGAACTGGGAACTCGTTAACAACAGAGTCGGTTCAATAATCAAGAGCGGTTCAGCTACGGAGTCGGAATTCAATCTTGCGGATCCCGCTGATAAAAAGGCTTATGCACAGCTCCAGCTCAACTATACCAACAGTATAATGACAGCACCTCTTGAAATTTCAAAGGATGTTGTTGGTGAAGACGGTAAAACCGATTACGATACAGATCAGCAGTTTACATTTGCGATTGCTCTCGACTTTGACGGCGACGGTTCAACCTATGATTACAAGACCTATCCTCTTGAGTATCAGCTCAAAGAGAAGGGCGCAAGTGATTATTCAAGCACAGCTTACCGTACACCCTTGGACGGTTCGTTCACAATCAAAAAGGGCGAAAGCATTAAGCTTCTCAATATTCCTGTAGGTGCAACCTATAAGATTACAGAGAAAAATGTTATAGGTTATGTCCCCTACAAAGTAGGCAATCAGGACTTCAACGGTACATTTGTCGGTACTCTCGCCGAAGCAGGAAATGCGCTTAACTTTATCAATAAGGTTAATCCTACAAACATTGCCATTTCGGTAAATAAAACTCTTGACGGTCAGGCTTACAGCGGCAGCAAGTTCGTCTATACATTGACAGGTCTTGAATCAATGGATACAACAAAACCTGATGCCGACGGCAAACCTATCAAGACAAACAGCGCAAAAACAATTTCCACGAATTTGGAAACACCTGACAAAAGCGGTAAGGTTGAATTCAAAAACCTCAAATTAGTCACTGCGGGTGTTTACAGATTTAAGATTACCGAGGCTCTTGCCGAAGGTGCAAATGCATCCGATTATAAAATGGATACAAACACCTGGCTTGCCGAGATTGAATTGCTTGAAAGCGGTGAAGTAACGGCGGCTAAGTACATTAAGGTTAAGAACTCAGATATTGAAGGCAAAACCGATGCTCAGCTTGCAACTTACTTCAACAATTCTTCTCCTGTTGAAAAAGCCGTGTTTGAAAATGAAACCACACACGGAAGTGCAACAGTAAACAAGAAGAATCAGACAGGCGGTAATGTAAGTGATACGGAATTTGCTGTGATGAAGGTATCCGAGGAGGGTATCTTTACTGCAGATGATATCAATACAATCATTAATGATGCCTCAATGAAAACTCATATGGTTTCTAAAAAGACAGACAGCAACGGTCAGGCTGTGTTTGACAAACTGACAATCTTCAAGGACGGTCAGGGCGAGTTTACAAAAACAAACGGTAAAGTTGTATGGAACGAAAGTTCCGACAATTATATAACAGGTACTTCAACATATCAAACATACTGTCTGTTTGAGTACAAACCGTCAGAGGGTTACACCCCGAACTACACACTTTCATACTTCACACTCCCTGTTAAGGGTGAGTACAATGTTACATATAATTATGTTGACGGTGCAATCACAATGCCTTCGGCAAGCGGTGACGGAATGAACGGTTATGTTGTTCTCGGTGTATCGGTTGCAGGTCTTGCGGTGACAATGTTCACGGGCTATGCAATCTATTACGGAAAAGTTCGTAAAAAACGCAGAGCAGGACGCAGAAAGTAACCCGATATGATTTAAATTGTTAGAACAGGTGATTTTTTAATCATATGTTTCTTTCATAGAAAACCTCTTTGACTGCTACGGACACCGTTGTTAGCCGGTGTCTGCCACGCAGCCACCCAAATTCAGTTTAACCATTCGGTTAGAATAGAATTACATATATTAAATCAAACACAAAGGAGAAAGAAAAATGAAAACTACAAAGAAAATCTTTGCAGCTGTTCTTGCAGTAATGATGATCGCTCTCATGATTCCATTCTCAGCAAGCGCAGCAACAAGCGATGCTTATAACGCATTTATCAAGGGCAAGAACGGCTTTAAAGTAAATGTTTATAAGGTAGCAACAATCAACACAACAACAGGCGAATATACAGAAATCCAGGGTGGCACAGCTGTTGCAACAGCTCTCAAGACTTGGAAAAATGCATCAGGTAACGATTCAAAGGCTCTTCTCGAGGCTTGCGAAAATGCAACATTTGCAGACAGCAAGGGTGACCACACATTCGCTTCTGACGAAGATGTTTACAATTTCGGTACAGATGAAGCAGGTGTTTACTATGTTAAGGTTACAGGCCAGCCTGCTGAAACAAGCGTAAAGAAAAAGGGCGGCGCTCTCTTTGCTCTTCCTGAGGGCACAAAGACAACTCAGGGTTCAGCAGAAGCTCCAATCGAACTCAAGATTAACACAGGTGAAGTTACAGTTTCTAAGGAAATCGTTGGTGCCGACATCGATACTAAGCACACAACTGCTTCTGCAGGCGACACAGTAACATTTAAGCTCACAGCTTCAGTTACAGGTTCTAAGGAAGTTCCGCTTACTGAGTACACAATCCACGATAACCTTTCAGATAGTTTTAGAGATCCAGCTGTAACAGAAGTTATGGTTGGCAGCACTAAGCTTCAAGAAGGTACAGATTATACTGTAGATAAAACAAATTTGTTAGATATTCAGATTTCTCTTACATCAGATTATCTTGCTAATGCTAAAAAAGCTGAAGGTGAAGAAGGCAGTAATGACTTCTATGCAAGTTCAGATGTTGTTGTAACACTTACAGCAATTCTTAAGGACACAGCTGCTTCAGGCTACAATACAACAGACAACAGCAACAGCGACAGCCTTACATACACAAACACATACGGTCAGACTTCAAAGCCGGGCGATGATACAGTATATGTTTACACATTCGACCTTCCTGTATTCAAGTATGATGGCACAACAACTGACAAGACGGGTCTTGGCAATGCAACATTTGAACTCAAGACAAAAGAGGGCACATTGATTGACACTAAGACAACAGACAGTAGCGGTAATGTTACATTTGCAAAGCTCGCTGCAGGTACATACACAGTTCAGGAGACAAAAGCACCATCAGGATACAACCTTAACTCTTCTGAGTACACAGTTGTTATTAGCACAACAGGTGTTATTACAGTTTCAGTTGACGGTAATTCAAGCGAAGTAAATCAGGTAGAAGTTCCTGATTATCCTGTAACAGTTCCTTCAACAGGTGGTATGGGTACAATGATGTTCTATGTTGGCGGTGCAGCACTTATCGCTTGCGCAGGCGTTCTCCTCTTTGTTCTTAAGAGAAAGAAAGCAGCTAAATAATTGATTGAATATCTTTTATCTTAAAATCTGTAATATATGTAATTTTCAGGGGATGCGGCAACGCATCCCCATTCTATTTACACAAGAGCCGTATATGCGGATAATATCTGTCCATACGGCGGCTCGCCGTGTATTGCCCTGCACGGCAAAATGTAGTATAATAACAACGGAACAAAAACACGCAGAAAAGGAAAATTTTATGAAACGAAAGCTGTCAATTTTACTAATAGTTTTAATATTCGTTGCAGGAATCGGCATAATGAGCTATCCGCTTGTCAGTTCCGCAATTAATAACTATGTCAGTAGAAGCAGGGTTAAGGAGTACACCGACAGGGTTGCTCAGATGCCGAGTGAGAAAACTCAAAAAATGTTTGAAGAGGCGACAAAGTACAATAACAGCCTTTCAAATAATATGATAATTACCGACCCGTTCGACGAAAAGGCTTTTCAGAAAATCGGCGCAAATTATGAGAAAACTCTCAATATTGATGATAACGGTCTTATCGGCTATATTGATGTGCCGAAAATCAATGTTTATCTGCCGATTTATCACGGCACAAGCGAAGAGATTCTTTCTAAAGGTGCAGGGCATCTTCAAAACACTTCCCTGCCTGTCGGCGGTGCAAGCACACATTCCGTAATTTCTGCCCATTCGGGTTTTCCGGGAGAAACATTTTTCGATTACCTCACCGATATGAAGGTCGGCGATGAATTCTATGTTCATATCCTCGACAGAACGCTGAAATATGAGGTTGATCAAATCGAAGTTGTTCTTCCCTCGGAAATCAATTCCTTGCGAATTGTTGACGGTGAAGACCTTGTAACGCTCCTCACCTGTACCCCATACGGCGTTAATACTCACAGACTTCTCGTGCGTGGCAAGCGTGTCGATTATGACGATACAAAGTATATTGAAACGGGCGAGTCGCTTGCAAAATTTGATAACGGTTACATATTTTTTCTCGGTTACAAAATCCCTTATGCAGTCGCAATCGGCATAATTGTCGGCTTTGTTGCACTTGTTGTGTTTGTGGTTGTATTTCTGCTCAAGCGTAAAAAGAAGAAGTCAAACGGTGCAAAACGGCTGAGAGATGACTCGGCTGACGAAAATCAGAATAATTCGGGCGGTGATTCCGATGATTAAAAAAATACTTACGGGTGTGGCAATAGCAATGCTCGTTGTCGGAATAGGTCTTGTCGCATTCCCCACTATATCAAATTTTATCGGAACACAGATTTCAAACGGTGAGGCTGACGGCTTTGATACCCGTGTTGAAGAAGCTGAGGACGGCTCTTTTGAACAGGCGGTCAAGGACGGCAAGGTTGACGAAGAGGGTTACAAAATTGATAGGGACGGCAAGCGTACTTCCAAACAGCCCGTTGTTTTCAAGGCTGACCTCGACAGACTTTTCAATGACAGCGTTGCCTACAACAAAAAACTTGAAACGAACCAGTATGAAATGCTCCGCAACGATACCTATTCACAGGCTGCTGTCAATCTTGAGGATTACGGCATAACCGACGGCATTTACGGCTATGTTACCGCCGAAACAATAAATATGCGTCTGCCGATTTACCTCGGTGCGAACAGCTCAAATATGAGCTACGGTGCGGCACATATGAGTGCAACCTCATTGCCGATCGGCGGTAAGAATACAAACGCAGTCCTTGCAGGTCACACGGGATACATCGGTCGAATATTCTTTGACAACCTTCGAAACCTCAAAATCGGTGACAGGGTTTCAATCACAAATTATTGGGATACACTCAATTACAAGGTCGTTGAAACCAAAGTCAATAAGCCGAGCGAATCAGGCGACTGCTATTTGCAGAAGGACAGAGATTTGCTCACGATGTTTACCTGCATAAGTGACGGCAACGGCGGTTTTGACCGTTACTATGTAATATGTGAGCGTGTGTCATAATTTACAGCAGACTGCATCACGGTGCAGTCTGTTTTTTGTTTAAAGACCGATTGTTTAAAACAGAAATGACCGAGTATTTTGTCTGTCATTTATAATAGTTAATATTTGAAAAATACGCATATATTGC
>ENA-UAHN01000334-UAHN01000334.1-human-gut-metagenome-genome-assembly--contig:-NODE-334-length-13587-cov-8.918268_pt1 | contig 13587 bp, 9 predicted proteins | sample MGYA00244409_ERZ654369 | MGnify/ENA primary metagenome ERZ654369 (study PRJEB26926, sample SAMN06165271) | human gut metagenome | biome: ENVO:00009003; feature: ENVO:2100002; material: ENVO:00002003... | reverse complement strand
GAGATGTGTATAAGAGACAGATTATTATCATATGAATATTCATTTTTTTCTATCCATATGGTATCTTTTTCTCTCCTAAACCAGGTTAGCTGTCTCTTTGCAAAACGTCTTGACTCAAGCTTTATCTTGTCCACAGCCTCATCAAGTGAATATTCTCCATCGAGATATGCAAGGATTTCCTTATATCCTATGCCCTTCATGGATACCATATCGCTCGTACAGCCCATTGCCTTTAGCTTTTTCACCTCATCGACAAGTCCGTTTGAAACCATGATATCAACTCTCTTATCTATCCTCTCATAGAGTCTTTGTCTTACATCATCCAGTACAAAATAGGCAAAGCTGTATGGAGACTGCTTGGCTCTTTCAGTCTCATTGTGCTTTGAAATCGGCTCATGGCAGGTGTGATAGTATTCAATGGCCCTGATGACGCGCTTTACGTTATTCTCATGGATGCTCTCGTAGGATGCAGGGTCGATATCCTTAAGCTTTTCATGCAGTGCATGGTTTCCGTGCTCGTTAGCAAAGTCGTACAGGCTCTTTCTGTATGCCTCATCCACATCCTGCTTTGTGAAATCAATGTCATACAAAAGTGCCTGTATATAAAAGCCGGTGCCGCCGACAACTATCGGTATCTTTCCTGCTTCGTATATCTCATTAAGTGCTTTTTTTGCCATATCCTTGAAGATAAATACATTGAACTCGTCAGATGGCTCAAGCTCATCTATCAGATAGTGCTTTATGCCGTCCATCTCATCGACTGTAACCTTCGCAGAGCCTATATCCATGTATTTGTATACCTGCATGGAATCCGCGGATATTATAGCACCATTTATTTTTTTTGCAAGCTCAATCGATAGAGCTGTCTTTCCTACTGCTGTCGGTCCTGTCAGGACAATCATCGGTTTTTGTGTCATATTGCACCTCAGTCCAAATGTGTATGTTGTCATACGATACGTTTGAATTTCTTTTCTATCTCATATTTGCTCATAGAGATGATGGTTGGTCTGCCGTGTGGGCAGTTGTAAGGATTGTCGAGTGACAAAAGCTCATCTATCAGCTTATTTATCTCAGGAAGAGTAAGCTTGTCATTGCCCTTGACTGCTGCCTTGCACGACATGGATGCGACCTTTTCCGTGATGATATCAGGAGTCTGCCTGCCTGTCGCATTGGAAAAATCATCGAGCATCTCTATAAACAGATCCTTCATATCTATGTTAAACAAATTATCTGGAATTGCACTGATCATGTATTCCTTGCCGCCAAAATGCTCCACCTCATAGCCAAACTGTTCTATCTGCGGCCTGTATTTCTCAAGCATCTCACATTCCCTGGCATCAAGTGTCATGACAATCGGAGGGCTTATGCGCTGTGATGTGAAATCCTTATTGGCCAGTCTTGCCATCGTTTTTTCATACAGTACCTTTTCATGGGCTGCATGCTGGTCTATGATATAAAGCTTGTCCTCAAACTCTATCAGCCAGTAGGTCTTAAAGAGCTGGCCTATGATGGAAAACTGTTTCTTGGCGCTTTCTGTAAGAAAAACCTTGTCGTAATCCCCAAGTGTCTGCTGGGTGCCGGTGACAACCTGTGCAGGTTTATACGCGGTGGAAGTCTCAGGCTTTGGTTCCACTGAATTGCCGGTATGTACAACAGGCGTCGATGCAGATGTTTTAGCTTTCTGTTGGTTTAAAGTATTTTCTGTGAGAGGCTCATTAACAGCAGGTCCTTTTACAGTGGAGCTTTTTACAGTAGCTGTCACGCTCTGTCCGTACACACTCCTTGATTCCGCTGCCCTCACCTCATTGATACGCCTCTTCTCAAACGGCTCCGGTATTGGTTCCTTATACTCATGCACTATCTTTTTAGGCGCCGGCGTACTGTCTACAGGCACCTCGGGAATCATCTCCTTGTGGGATAGAATTGCATATATTGTGTCACACAATTCGACATATATCTCGTTGTTGTTGTCGAACCTAAGCTCCATCTTGGTCGGATGCACGTTGACATCCAGCTCACTAAAAAATGTAAAGTAAAGCACTGTAAACGGATACTGATGCTGCATTAGAAAGCTCTTGTAGGCCTCCTCTATTGCACGTGACAATATATTGCTCTTTACATATCTGCCGTTTATGAAATAATTCTCATAATTTCTGTTGCCCCTTGTGATAACAGGCTTTCCTATAAAGCCCTCCACCTTAAAGTATTCACATTCATGCTTCACCTCAAGCAGTGATGACGATATCTCGCGTCCGAATATATGGTATATGATATCCTTTCTGTTGCCGTTTCCGGAGGTGTGAAGCTTTGTCTGGTTATTGTTTATGAACTTAAACGATATATCAGGATGTGAAAGCGCAAGCTTTTCAACCATATCGCTTATGTAGCTGCCCTCTGTCTGTGCTGTCTTTAAAAACTTACGTCTTGCCGGAACATTATAAAACAAATCCTTTACTATGAAGGTAGTACCGTCCGGAGCACCGATTTCCTCGTTTGAAAGCTCCTTTGAGCCTTCGATCACATATCTGGTGCCGGTGAGCTCATCGTAGGTTTTTGTGATAAGCTCAACGCGGGCAACGGCCGAGATGCTTGACAGCGCCTCACCTCTGAAGCCGAGAGACTTTACAGTAAGTAAATCCTCTGCCGAGCGGATTTTACTCGTGCTGTGACGGTAAAATGCAACTGCAACCTGGTCTCTTTCAATTCCGCAGCCGTTGTCGGTGATACGGATGAATGAGATTCCGCCCTCCTTTATCTCCACAGTGATGGCTGTGGAGCCTGCATCTATGGCATTTTCCACCAGCTCTTTAACCACGGAGCACGGACGCTCAACAACCTCTCCTGCAGCTATTTTATCTATTGTTTCCTGATTTAATATGGCAATATTTGGCATTTTAATCCTTTCTACCAGCGGTTTTTAACCTTGTTCTGGAGCTGATACAGCTTGTTTAACGCATCAAGTGGTGTCATGTTGCCTATGTCTATGCTTCGAAGCTCGTCAATTATATCATCATCCTTCACTGTGTCGAAAAGCGAAATCTGTGTCATATCAACCTCGTCAAGATGCTCCTTTTTATGCTTGCGGCCATTGTCAACAGATATGTTTTTTACAGTATCTGTGATATCATTTGCAAGAAGCTGCTCTGCGATTTCCTTGGCACGCTCTATGACTGAATCAGGCAGCCCTGCAAGCTTTGCTACCTGTATGCCGTAGCTTCTGTCAGCTCCGCCCTTTACGATTTTTCTTAGGAATACTATATCATCGCCCTTTTCCTTTACAGCGATGCAGTAGTTGTTTACACTGTCAAGCTTGCCCTCAAGCTCGGTGAGCTCGTGATAATGCGTTGCAAAAAGCGTCTTTGCTCCGAGGAGCTTTGGATTGCTTATATGCTCTACAACTGCCCAGGCGATGCTTAGTCCGTCAAATGTGCTCGTGCCTCGTCCAATCTCATCGAGAATGAGCAGGGATTTTGCGGTTGCATTTCTTAGTATATTTGCCACCTCGTTCATCTCAACCATAAATGTACTTTGTCCGCTTGCAAGGTCGTCAGATGCACCGACTCGCGTGAAGATACGGTCTACAATACCGATATTTGCAGTTTGTGCAGGTACAAAGCTTCCAATCTGTGCCATGAGAACGATAAGTGCTGTCTGTCTCATGTAGGTGGATTTACCGGCCATGTTTGGTCCAGTGATGATTGAGATTCTGTTTTTGTGCTGATCCAGATATGTATCATTTTCTATAAACATGTCATTTGTAATCATTTTTTCAACTACAGGATGACGTCCGTTTTTTATGTCTATTATCCCACTTTCATTTATCTTTGGCTTGCAGTAATTATTCTGACTGGCAACAAGAGCAAGCGAAGCAAAAACATCAATCTGTGCTATAGCTCTGGCTGTTTTCTGAATCCTTGAAACATTGTCGGAAATCTGTTTTCTTACATCACGAAACAGCTCATACTCAAGTGATGTGAGCCTGTCTTCAGCTCCAAGAATGGTATCCTCAAGCTCCTTAAGCTCCGGTGTTATGTAGCGCTCTGCATTGGTGAGTGTCTGTTTTCTCACATAATAATCAGGAACTAAATCCTTGAAGGAGTTTGTGACCTCAAGGTAATATCCAAATACCTTGTTATATTTGATTCTTAAGTTTTTGATGCCGGTTTTTTCACGCTCACCGGCTTCAAGCTCAGCAAGCCATGTCTTTCCCTTGGTTTTTGCGTCTCGAAGACGGTCAACCTCCTCGTTGTAGCCTGCTTTTATGATATCTCCGTCGCGCTGTGAGATAGAAGGCTCATCCTCAATGGATGAAAGTAAAAGCTCATATATATCCTTAAGCTCGTCGAACTCTTCATTAATCTCATCGGTAAGCTCACACGGTATATCTGAAAGCTGCTGCTTTATTGGTGGAAGCATTTTTAAAGAATCCCTGAAGGCAATAAGGTCACGCGGATTGGCTGACTGGTAGGTGATTCTTGTGATGAGACGCTCAAGGTCATAAATAGGATTAAGGTATTCCCTGATTTCGTCTCTTGTGATTTCGTTTGCATTAAGGGCTTCAATAAGTTTCTGGCGCTTTATTATCTCTGCCTTTTCGATAAGAGGCTGCTCGACATAGGTGCGAAGCAGTCTTGCTCCCATAGCCGTGCGTGTCTTGTCGAGTACCCAAAGCAGTGAGCCTCTCTTTTGCTTTTCACGAAGGGTGTCTACAAGCTCCAAATTACGTCTTGATGAGCTGTCTATTATCATATATTTGCCTATTGAGTACGGATGAAGCTCAAGTATATTGTCGAGCGAGTTCATCTGCGTCTCATAAAGGTACTTTAACAGGGCGCCGGCAGCTATGACTCCACTCTCATAATCCTCAAGCCCCAGAGCATTTATTGTCTGTACATGGAAATGTGAAAGCAGTGTCTCATTTGCAAGACCATCAGAAAAATACCATGAGTCGAGTGCTGAAACAGTAATTGATAATCTGTTTTTCATATCGTCAACATCTATTCCACTCATGTAGAAGGCTTCGTTGCATATGATTTCCGATGGATTAAATCTGCTCACCTCATCTAACAGCTTTCTTTCCGCATCCACCTCTGTCGTAAAAAAATCACCTGTTGTGACATCACAGGTCGCTATGCCGTATTTGTCCTCAGTGTATACAATCGACATTATGTAATTGTTTTTTGCCTCATCTAAAGAAGCCATATCAGTGTTTGTGCCAGGTGTCACAACACGGATTACCTCTCGCTTTACGATTCCCTTTGCCTGCTTTGGATCTTCCATCTGTTCACAGATAGCTACCTTGTGACCGTTTGATACGAGTCTGTTGATATATGAGTCTGCCGCATGAAACGGTACTCCACACATAGGAGCTCTTTCTTCAAGTCCGCAGTTTTTGCCGGTGAGCGTGAGCTCAAGCTCCTTTGAAACCATTATCGCATCGTCAAAAAACATCTCATAGAAGTCTCCTAAGCGATAAAATAAAATACAATCCTTATATTGTTCTTTTGTCTGCAGATAATGCTGCATCATTGGTGATACTTCTGCCACGAATATTTCCTCTCTTTACGTGTATAAATATTATTCATGCGTATAAATATTATTTAAAATCCGGCCTATATTTTTTAATAATTGCTTCTGCGACCTTTATGCCGTCGATTGCCGCAGATGTAATGCCTCCTGCATAGCCTGCGCCTTCACCGCAAGGGTATACACCCGAGATGTTGCTCTCAAAGGATTCATCTCTTTTTATGCGAAGCGGAGAAGATGTGCGTGTCTCCATACCGGACAAAATAGCATCTTTTCTGTCAAAGCCATGTATCAGATGGCCAAAATGTTCCATTCCAAGCTTGAACGACTGCTCCATGTCAGCGTTCATCAGTCCATTCAGCTTTGCAAAGACGGTGTTTCCCTTTGTACAGGAGCCAAAATCACCGTATGCTGTTGTTAATCTGTCATCACAGAAATCACAGAAAAGCTGCTGTGGTATTAAACCATTGCCTCGCTTATAATTTTCTGTTTCAAGCTTTTCCTGAAATCTCACTCCGGCGAGGGCATCATCTGCTCCGAAATCCTTCGGCGAAACAGATACTATGATGGCACTGTTCGCATTTTTACTGTTTCTGTCGTGATAGCTCATGCCGTTAACCACCGTGTGATTTTCGGTTGACGATGAGTTGACCACATATCCTCCCGGACACATGCAGAATGAATAGACTCCTCTGCCATTCGGAAAATTGGATGTGACCTTGTATGGGCTTGGCGGAAGTATAATTTTCTTTTGAATACCATACTGTGATTCATCTATCATGCGCTGCGGATGCTCCACGCGAAAGCCGACTGCAAAGCTCTTGCACTCCATATCAAAGCCTTTGTTGTAAAGCATATCAAATGTATCTCTGGCGCTGTGTCCGAGTGCCAGAACGCATACATCTGTCTTTATCTCACTATTACTGTTACTGTCAGAATCCGTGTAAACACTTAATAGCTTTTTGGAAACTATGTCAAGATTGTTTATACAGGTGTCAAATACAAATGTAACCCCTTTGTCAACCAAAAACTCGCGCATGTTGACAATTACTTCTGAAAGCACATCAGTACCAATATGTGGCTTGTTGTCATAAAGTATGGACGGATCTGCCCCAAAGCGCACAAATGTCTCAAGCACAAGACGATTTCTGCCCGAAGGATCCTTTACGGATGTATTCAGCTTGCCATCTGAAAAGGTTCCGGCACCGCCCTCACCAAACTGTACATTGCTTTTGGGATTAAGTATGCCGCTCTCCCAGAATTTTTGTACATCGCAGGTTCTTTTTTCAACCCGGCTGCCACGCTCGATAACTATCGGGCGAAAACCTGCCTCTGCCAATATATAAGCACAAAACAGCCCTGCAGGTCCTGCCCCTGCAATAACAGGTCGCCTGTCAAGCGATATATTTCCGTGCGCAGGTATCATGTACTCTTTTTCTTTATATATGAGCACAGATGAGCTGGCTGCTCTTTTTACAATTGCCGCCTCGCTATTTTTTGTATCCTCTATCTCTACAGCAACGGAATATGTATAGAACAGCTCAGGCTTTTTACGCGCGTCAAGTGATTTCTTTAATATCCGGTATGTAAAGCCTGTCTTGGCATTGAGCTTAAGTATTTTTATTATTTTCTTTTTTAATGCCTCATCACTGTGTGTGACGGGGAGCTTTATCTGGTTAATTTTAATCATTTACTGCATTTCTCCTGCTATATATCCACTTGTCCATGCCCACTGCAGATTGTAGCCACCGCATATGCCGTCCACATCAAGCAGCTCGCCGCAAAAGTAAAGCCCCGGATGGATTTTGGACTCCAATGTACGTACCTCTATTTCCTTTGTATATATGCCGCCTGCACACACCTGTGCAAATTCGGCTCCTCTTGGCCTTTTTACCGAAACTACTGTATGCTTTATTGAGCGGGTGAGACTTTTACAATCATCATCTGTCAACAGCCTTCCCTTTTTGTCAGGAGATACTCCTGATTTGTGTATCAGCTCAAGAAGAAGCTTATTGTTTAAAAGTCCGTTAAGCATCTCATTTAACGAGCGGTTGTCTGTCGTTGTAATGCTTCTGTCCTTTATGTATCCATTAAGCTCATCATCACTAAAAGCCGGCAAAAAGTCAATTATCACCTCGACCCTTTGACCTTTATCGAGGGCTCTTGACATAAGACTTGAAATCTGAAAAACCGGGATGCCTGAGATGCCATAGTCAGCTAACTGCAGCTCCCCTGTATTTTGCTCTGTCATTTGACCGTCTATCACGGAAGCGACAGTGGCATCGCACCTGACACCTGTGATTTTTTTGAAATTTAGGCCATCACAGCTAAAGCCGCAAAGCGCTGGTAATGGCTTTTGGATATGGTGTCCGAGAGCTTCTATCTGTCGAAACAGGCTTCCGTCACTTCCAAGCTTTGGGGAAGCCGTAAGGCCACACGCTATAATAAGCCTTTTGGACTTAAAGCTGCCCTTGTCTGTTTGGATGCAGTAACCGGTCCGGTCATCTGTCTTCTTATTAGTTGCCGGATTAGCAGCAGAATTTGTGTCCTCAGCCGTAATCCCTGCAGTCTTGATTTCTGTAATACTAATGCCTGTTTTCACATCCACATGAAGCCTCATAAGCTCCATGCGAAAGGCTGCCACAACAGATGCAGCCTGTCTTGAATTTGGATAAATGTAGCCTGCATTGTCATATGCAGGTATTCCAAGTTCTTTAAAAAAACGTATTGTGTCTGAATAATTAAATTGCGACAACCCGTTTTTAATCAGTGCTTTACTGCCGTGGAATTTGTTTACGGACATATCAGTGTTTGTGAAATTACATCTGCCGTTTCCTGTTGCAAGTATTTTCTTTCCTATATCATCCTTGTGCTCTAAAAGTGCCACGCGTGCTCCCTTTGATGCAGCAGTTGCTGCCGCCATCAGCCCGGATGCACCGGCACCTATTATAATTACATCGTACATATTCTTTCCCCTAACTGATTTATTTTAACATTAACTTGAATAGCTTTCAAGAAAATCGTACAAATCAGTTTCGTTAAAAAAGTAGAGTCCGTTTGTAACCTTATTTTTTGCTTCATCGGGCAGTTCTTCAAAATACACGCCTGTGTCAAAGTATTTTTCACTTGCAGTGCCGTTGTATACAGACAGCATTCCGGAGTCATTTTTGATGCAGTATTTTGCATTCTTAGCCTCATTTGATGTCAGAAGGCTTTCTTTTTCATTTCTTTCTTCTTTATCATTTTCATTGCTTTGTGCAATTATCGCAGCCTTGTCTGCTGCTCTTTGCGTATTGATTTTTTCTATCATAACAAGTGCAAGAAGAATTACAACAATAGTTAAAAAACAGATACTGATTTTGCTTTTCATATTATCACGTATAATCCAATTATCCTCTTTTGAGGGTAATGGATTATTCTCCTTTCTCCCAAACTCTTGGGTTTTATTGAATACTCCATTATAATACTTAAAGCACTGTGGATCTGTACCTATAGCTTTACAGCTTTGACTGTTCGGAGGTGACTCAGACCACAGCTTTTCGTCTATTACTGGTAATTAGTTTGTTAACGCTCGACGTTTTTATTTACGTGATTACACAGCCGAATTCTCTGTGGAAGACAACAGTGCTAAAATATTTATTCAGGAGGTTTTTTCTATGCCCATGTACTTTGTTGGAATTGATATTTCCAAGTACAAACATGATTGCTGCATCATTTCTGCAGCCGACCAGCAGATTATTTCTAAATTTACCATCACTAATGACAAAGATGGCTTTGAACAACTGCTTACTGCTCTTAATTCTCTCTCCAATCCTGAGGATATAAAAATAGGGTTTGAATCAACTGCCCATTATGCCCTCAATCTTGAACTCTTCCTTGAGAATGCCCACCACAGCTTCATGGAAGTTAATCCAGTTCTCATCAAGGAATACAAAAAGTCTACAACTTTAAGGCGAACCAAAACCGATTCTGTTGACTGCGAATCAATAGCCCGGTGGTTAATTACCGTTGAGTACAAACCCCATTCAAAAGGATTTTACCACGCTTATTCCCTAAAGTCACTAACTCGTTTGCGTGACAGGCTAATTCGTCAGCGTTCTTTTTATCTTGTTAAGATAACTAATGTTTTAGACCATACCTTTCCGGAATTTAAACCATTCTTCAATGAACGGCTTTCTAAAACAGCTTTGTATCTTCTTGAAAACTACGGCTCCGCTGAAAAAATGGCTCGTATGAACTCTGCTTCCTACGATAAACTCCGCTGTATTTCCAGAGGTAAGTTTTCTATCCAGCAGTTCCTTCGTCTTAAAGAGCTTGCTGCTAACACTGTCGGTGTCAATAATTCTATATTCGATTTAGAATTAAACACTTTATTGACACTATACAAATCTCTTTCCGATGAAATAAACACTTTGGAAACTGAGATTATTAAACTTATCGAAGAAGTACATCCTCACTATATGTCTATCCCTGGTATTGGTCCCATTTCAGCCGCTGTTATTTACGCTGAATACGGTGATATATCCAACTTTTCCAATCCCGGTCAGATGCTTGCATTTGCCGGAATTGAACCCGGAATAAACGATTCTGGAACAGAATCCCACGGTGGACGAATGGTAAAACACGGTTCTTCACAACTCCGTTACGTTCTTCTTAATGCCTGCTTACCCTTAATACGTTTTGACTTAACCTTTGCAACTTATTATGAAAAGAAACGTGCAGAAGGCAAGAAACACAGGGTAGCGATTACTCACGTAGCAAAGAAACTGATTAGAGTCATCTATGCATTGGAGAGGCAGGATGTAGACTTTAACGCTCAGAAACTACGCTAATATCTACCTTACATATATTTATCTGTTCCATCTGAAATACGATATTTTCAGATGGTCTGTTAAAATTACCCATTTTTAGGTCACAAATGTTTTTCAAAAAACACTTGACTATTTATAGTTTGTCACCTCCTGCACACATATTATAATGGGAGTACGCATAAATCAATCGACCAGCAGTAGAATTGCAGAATATTAACACAAAATTCATCAAATAATCTCCCCATCATGATTATTTCTATAAAGTTATCTTCGAATATTTTTTAAGGCATACTATGGAATAATTAAATCGGCAACTTATGACTATGACGGAAAAAACCAGCCTTCCGGAACTTAGAAAAAGTCACCTGATATGGAATTGTAATTCGATTCTTCTTAGAACTCTTATAAACACAAAAGCTGAACAAATAGGATTTTTCTTCCTACCTGTTCAGCTCTTTGTTTACCTGTAAATCAATTCTTTCAACACAATCTCTTCTGCCATATTACGAATACCATTTACTGCTCTGACCCATGCCATCTGGTCACGAGCTTTCAATTCTTCCGTAATGCTCTGCCTCTCCATCATCTGACGCACCAGAATACCCATCCTCTCCTGTGCTTCGTTGTCTACAGCATTCAGATGTTCTGTCAGTCTGTCTTCCAACATATACAGTGAATACATTGCCGGACGATGCTCTTTCAGATATGTTTTCCGCATCATTCCATATTTCCCATAATGCGGTTCTTCATCTGTACTGACAAGATTCGGATAGTAAATTCCGTCTGCGCCAAGTGTGTAGGTTCCACCCATTTTTTCAAATGTGCTTTTCATGTGTTATTCCTCCTTGAAATCAGCGATGTCCTTAGATCATCGCATAATATTTCAGGGCAGCCTTGATAGCATCTTCTTTCTCTTTCGGGCATTGCGGAACTCTTGCATTTTCTGATTTTGGAAGATTATAGTTTTCTCCCACTTCAATTCCACATTTGCGTTTTACCTGAGAAATATATAAACTTGAAACCTTCAAGCCAAATTCTTTCAGCACATAATCTTTGATTTCCTGATAGGTTGCTTTCAACTCGGCACTGGTGGCATCCAGCTCGTCCAGGTCTAAGTCGATCTCTATCGTGTCATCTGGTTTTTGTTGGGACAAAAGAACAACCGTCTCCACATGTGTATCATTGTCCAAACTTAGTGTAAACTCTTTTTCTATAATCGGCAACTTAAATTCTATGGATTTCAGCCACTGACCATTCTCTTTGCGTTCTTCGTAAATCTGCACATTATCCACTAACTGCGACAGGAACTCCCGTTTCTCTGCTTCGTTCATTTGAGCATACAATTTATCAAAGAACACGAGTGCCTTGTAAATGTTATCCCCTGTAATCTTATCTGCCAGCAGAGAGCGTTTCTTAGCCTTTGCAGATACCAGCAGTTCCTCTGCATCATCTATTTTATCATAAGTCTTGTACAAATGGTTCTCTAAATCTGTTTTTCTTCGCTGATAATGCTTATCCTCATAATCAAGAGAATCCATATCTGATAAAATAGTATCTTTATTATGATATAGCTGTCTTAATTGTTTTTCGTAATTTGCTATTTCCTGATCTAATGCACTAGTATCTACTTCCATATTTATTTTGTTGCGGATTAAATCCGAAAATTTAGGATTACTAACCAGTTTACTAATCACCTCTGCAACAGAACCATCCAGCATTTCTTCCTGCACCGCAGACAGGACATTTCAAAATTCCTGATAATAGATGAATCTTTTCTCTCTTGTCACGATTGACCTTTTCATACTTTTTAGCCTGTGCCGCCACCTTGACCTGCGCCTGCTCCCATACTTCGTCTGATACAAGAGCTTCGTGCAGACCATCTACTAACAGGTAATCGTCTTTCTTAACCTGCCTATACTCATTTCTTGTACCATGAACCTTTTCTGTCCGTCTTCTTCCATAAGAGAATTTGCCACTATAAACCGGATTCTGTATAATCCTTCTGATAAGAGCAGCAGCAAATAACGGATTTTTACCATTCTGTCTGGCTATCTTATGGATTCCATGATTTTCAAGATACTTTGCAATTCCATTTGCCTTTCCTGGCTTTCTGCATCCTGCCTTCCATGGTCTGAACACGAATGTTCTCACGTTCAATCTCTGCCACTGCTGACAGAACAGATATCATAAGCTTCCCGGCATCTTTGGATGAATCTATTCCGTCCTCCACACAAATCAGATTCACTCCAAAATCCTGCATTACTTGTAATGTTGCAAGTACATCTGTCGCATTTCTTCCAAATCTGGAAAGTTTAAATACAAGAACATAAGATACTCCATCTTTTCCTGACTTAATATCCTCCATCATCTGATTAAATGAAACTCTTCCCTCTATTGATTTGCCGGATTTTCCTGCATCCTCATACTCACCGGCAATTTCATATTCATTATAATCACAAAATGCTTTCATTTTTGTTTTCTGTGCATCCAGAGAATAGCCATCTATCTGCATGGTTGTCGAGACACGGGTGTATAAATATACTTTGATTTTCTCTTTCTTCAATTTACATATCACCTCCAGGAAGTGCCGAAACTGCCGACAGATTGATACTGACTAATGTATCCATCTGCCTGATTGCCAAATTTCTAAGCAATATAAGTCTTTCTGATTGAGATTTCCCCTGCTCAATTAAAATAGCATTATAACTTTCCATATTTGCCAACACCAACAACTGATTTAAATTTGCATCATCACGCACATTCCCCTTTTTACCCGGATTATTATTTTTCCATTGCTTTGCAGTCTGACCAAATAAAGCAACATTTAAAAGATCTGCTTCACTGGCATATGTATAAGCAATCTGTTCTGGTGTTAGCTCTGGTGGAATCAAATTTTCCTTCACCGCATCTGTGTGAATACGGTAGTTCACCTTTGATAAAGCCCTGTTCAAGTTCCAGTCCAATGAAAATCGACTATTTTCATCTTGTTTTAACCTGCGGTAATCTTTCATAATATACAGTTGAAATTCCGGAGAAATCCATGTAGCAAATGCCATTGCAATATCGCTATGTGCATAAGTTCCTCCACCATATCTGCCTGCTTTTGACACTATTCCAATAGCATTGGTCTGTTCAATCCATTTGGTTGGCGTCATAACAAACCTGTTTAATCCTGCCTCACTTCTAACCGCCTCGAATTGCACCTGTCTCTTATACACATCTCCGAGCCCACGAGACGTAGAGGAATCTC
>ENA-UAHN01000298-UAHN01000298.1-human-gut-metagenome-genome-assembly--contig:-NODE-298-length-14413-cov-6.545341_pt1 | contig 14413 bp, 18 predicted proteins | sample MGYA00244409_ERZ654369 | MGnify/ENA primary metagenome ERZ654369 (study PRJEB26926, sample SAMN06165271) | human gut metagenome | biome: ENVO:00009003; feature: ENVO:2100002; material: ENVO:00002003... | reverse complement strand
CTCTAACTTTTTTCTTTATCTGAAAATATTCATAAAGATTGATTCGGTTAGTTTCAATTGGATTATAAATCTTTATAGTCAAAACTATATTACGATTTCCCAATTGAGCACTGTTATATAATGAGCCATCAAAATTTGCCATACTTGAAAAATTAATTGACGCAGAAGGTGGATTTAATCCGTCGATTTTCAATACGTCATATAACGGATCGCCTGTCAGGTCTAAAACATCACCTTTTTGGTTTTCAACTTTTAACGTATACACGATTAAACCCCCTTCATTGACAATAGATTTTTTGATTGTCTATAAATTTCCAGACGACTTAATGATTTTGGGCTGTTATTTGTCTGATAAAAATTATTGACAACGTTTGGAGTGCTCTGAGTATTTACATTCAGATTTAATGCACCCAATTTATTTGCGAGTTTAGCTGCTATGACATCAAGCCAACCAGTGTTATTTTCAAGCGGTACGACCGCCTCACGTCCGTCTTCACCAATTACAGCAGTAGTAGCTTTGTTGATAATACCACCTTTAGCGAGTCTTGGAAGTTCAAGCATGTCGAATTTACTGATTTCAACACCCGGAATTTTATTGATTATGCTCAATGCGCCATTAATCATGCTCAATGCTTTATTTATCGTATTTTCAATAAATCCAAGAATACCATTAATTCCGCTCTTTACTGCTCCACCAATTGCATCACCGAGCTTTGTGCCGAGGTCAGTGAATTTGTTTTTAATTGTGTCCCATAGACCACCAAAAAAGTCACCGATTCCACTGAATACATTTTTTATTGCATCATAAGCTTCTTTGAATTTTCCGCTAAAGTAATCTTTTACGCTTGAAAATACGTTCTTGACATCTGACCAAACTGTGCTAAAGAAATTTTTAGCAGGTTCAAATGCTGATTTAACATTGCTCCATGCTTTTGAAAATTGGTCTTTGAACCATGTTCCAACGACAGAAAATACTTTCTTTATCGCATTCCACAAATCACTAAAGAATTGTTTCGGTTGTTCCCAAATTGTCTTGATGAAATTCCAAGCAGTTTGAAATTTTTCTTTGAACCAAGTACCAACACCAGAAAAAATATTTTTTATACTGGTCCATACGCTCGTAAAAAGATTGAATAATTCAGCAGGCAACGTGCTCAACGCTTGTAAAATTGACATAATAATTTGTGGTACGGCTTTAAGTAATTCCAATTGAATAGTTGGAATCGCTTTGACTAAAGCCATAAATAATTGTATTGCCGCTTGTAATAATGTCGGTAAATTTTGTATAAGTGCATTTACTATCGACATGATAATTTGCGGTATTGCTTGTATTAATGGCGGTAATATTTGCGGAATAGCTTGAACAATTGCCATTAATAGTGTTATTGCGCCCTGAATTAATTGCGGTACTGCACTAACAATTCCATTTATCAAACTATTAATAATCTGAGGCAACGCCGCAATAATTAACGGAATAATTTGCGGTATTGCATCAACGATCGCATTTAATAGCTGAATTGCGCCCTGAATCAGCAATGGAATACCTGTAACAAGTCCATTGATAACTGTATCGATGATTTGTGGCAACGCTGTCAGAAGCGCCTGAATCACTTCTGGGATCGCATCAATAATCGCCATAAAAAATTGTACTGCACCTTGAATTAAAGACGGTATTGCATTTATAAGCGCACTTACAATTTGCGGAACAATGTTGATAATTTGAATTACTATCTCAGGAATCATTTGACCTAAACCAATAAGTATACTCTGAATTAATTCCGCACCAACTGTCACCAATTGAGGTAATAATGATAATATCGCTTGTGTAATTTGCGGAATAATTCCAATCAAAGTATCAACGACTTGAGGTAATGCGCCAATAATTCCTTGAATTAACGACGTGATTATTTGCAGACCGATTTGCAAAACTTGCGGAAGTACACTTGTTATTTTTCCAAGTAAACCATCAAAAACACTTTGAAGTCCAGTTTGCAATTGGTCGGCTGCCCCGACAGTACCATTCATAAGACCAGTTATTCCGTCGCCAACTTGTTCAAGCCCAGGAAGCATTGATTGAATGAGACTTGTAAAACCGCTTTTCAAAGCAGTTGTAATTGGCATTGCGATTCTGCCCATATCAGCCATCGCCGCATTCATATCAGACGTCGCTTGTCTTGCTGCAATCAAATCGCCATTAGTTTCTTTATAAGCATCTGCGGCATCTCGATATGTTTCGCTCAATGTTTCAGTAATAAGTGTCGATCGCTCTTGTTCGTCAGCACAAGCTATCAATTGATTGTTGAATTCCTCTTCAGAAATACCAGCCCAATTAAGTGCATCTGCAAGGGGTCCAGTTACTTCTCCTACTTTGGCGGTTTCATTCGCTGCTTCTGTCAATCCTTCAATTGGAAGTGAATCGCCAAATGTACCGTATACGCCTGCAGCAATATCTGTCCATTCGGCCAATTCTTTTTCATTATCAGTGAGCTTCGCTAAATGATTGACCGCTTCAACCGATTGGTCAGTTTCTCCCAAGATTCCGACCATGCCTTGATATGCTTTTCGAGCGGTTTCAGCACTGTGTTCACTTGACGTAAAACCTGCTTCGAGTTTACCCATATCTTCCATAAATTCTTGACTTGCTTCACCGCTTGCCAAGAATCCAGTAACTGCACCAGCGGCAGCCGCTCCTACTGCAAGTAAGCCCTTTTTAAGTGCACCACCCAAAGCACTTCCAAAACTGCTCGTTTCTTTTTCCGCTTTGTCAGCACTCTCAGCTACGTCTTTAATTCCTTTTGATAATTGGTCACTGGCTTTGTCAGCATCATTACTTTCATTACTAACTTCATCGAGAGCAGAATTATACTTATCAAGCTCTTTTTCAACCTTACCAATTACGGCTTTTTGATTATTGATTTTTATAGCAAGCTCTTGTGCGCCTTTGGAATTTTCACCTTGTTCTTGCGCAACAAGTCTGTATTGGTCTTCGAGACTTTTTAATTTTTTATCTTCACTTAATAAAACTTTATCGAGCTGTTGAATCTTTGCAGACAGACCATCGGCACTTTTATTCCAATTGTCCATTCCAGAAGTAGCAGCTTTAAATTCAGAATTAGCAAGTCTTACTTGTCGCTGAGCTTCTTGAAATGCAGCTTTTAATTCTGAAATATCAGCTTTAAATTTGGTAGTTGATTCATTACCCTTTGCCATATTCTCACCACCTTAAAACCAATTGTCGCCTGCGGGCCTTCTTGTGCGTTTTGGTTTTTTACTTTGTTTCTCTTGACGAATTTGTATTCTACGAACGTTTGAATATAATTCGATTACCTTGTGATATGTTTCACATTCGATTGTAAACGGCGTAAATGCAGGAAACTCTTTGCACAAGTTATAATTTATTTGGAATAATAATTCAGAAAAGGACACGTCTGACCGCGCGCCCTCATTTAGTTTTTTGAATCACTTGGAATGGTCAAAGCTTCTGTGATAGCAAATTTACCAATCTCAATTATGATTGGAATAAGTTCCTTTACTTTGACGTGTTTCCAATCGTCTTCGCTGACATCTGGGAAAACAGTTGACAGTACTTCTTTAATCTCATTCCAAGCACCGTAAATCATCTTTAAAACTTCAAGATTATTATCGACATTTTCAATTTTGAGCAAATCCATCAGTTTGACAATTGTTCCAAACATCAAATCAAACGTATTTGATTTTGCTGTTTTAACGACTTCTTTTCCGCTTGCATCATAGATGTTCAATGTTAAATTCATAGTTTTAACCCTCCAAAAAATTTAAGATTTTAGTCAGACGGCGTTATGCCGCCTGTCATTAACTTTTCTTCGTATACGTTTTAGTTGCAATAAGACTATTTGCTAAACTATTTGCACCCGCGATCGCTTTAACCGTTGTCGTATTATTAATTGTGAACGGTCCTGTATATTCAGTACTTCCAGTTGTTGGTGTAGTACCATCGATTGTGTAGTAAACGTGCGCCCCAGCAGTTGCACACACAATTGAAACTGCAATTTGACCGCTAAATGAACTTGTATCTGGATAAATATAAGGTGTCGAAACAGTACTTACGCCGCTGCCCTCAAGGTTATCGGGTGTTTTAACCTCATCGAAAAATGTAGTAAAATCAATCGCATTGAATCTCTCGTCACAAATAAGAGCCTTCGCTGACTTGTTGTATTTTTCAAACTCGTGAATGGTCTGAGCGCCTATCCAAGTAAGCTCGGTGTTATTTGTGTCGGTACCATCATCTTCTGTTGCATTCGTTTCATCAGGAAGACCGAACTGGCCTTTGTATCTCCAAACGTAACGATATTTCCCATCGGTTCCTTTTGTTCTGTAACCAATTGCAAAATAGTCGTTGTTTCGTTCTCCCTCAATAAGCGAGCCCGTCATCAGGTCAAACTGCTGACCTGTGATTTCGGCGTATGTTGGTAAATCAAGCGGTGCAACAGTGAGAGTAAGCTCATCAGAACCAACAGATGAAATAACAATCATTGGTTTATTATCATAATAATGTGACTCGCTTGAGCTCTCGGTTGTTCTGCCGATTTCTGCTACTGGTGATAACCATTTAACCTCGCCAGTAGTAAATTCTTCTTTTGTATCAGAAAGTACTTTTGCATAGACAAGATTGTCAACGCCACGAAATTCAAAAATTTCATTTGCTGCCATATAAGTTCCTCCTTAAAATTTCAAATATAAAACGTTCATGCCTCTGCCAGTATGCGTCAGTTCATCGCTCATTACGCTGTAGCCATCACCAGAAATTATAAAGTTATTCTGCTTAAGCTTTTTCTTCGCGTCTCTGAGAACAGAATAGACACGTTCTGGATCGTTTGAATAAAAATTTACATCGTAATCATACGTAATTGATTTTTCATCATTATCGTAATGACTTTCGCTGTATGAATTATTATTCCAAAATGTAAAAAAATGCTTGGGATATGGTTCATTTTCAAGCAATGAACCCTGAAGTTTTACCGGATAACCAAAACTCTCAAGAATCTCAATCAATAAATCTTCCAAATTATCACCCTCCCATTATTTTTTTAATTGCCCTTGCAAAAGTTTTCTCTTGCAATTCAGCAATTTGTTTTTTAGTTCTTTTCCCGTAAATATCATCATAAAGTTGCTGGTCTTTTTGCATTCGAGGTGTACCATACATCAAGAATATTGAAGGTAAACCTCCATCACTGATTTTAAAACCAATTCTAATGGAAGCAGTTGTACCTTCCCATTCAACTTTGGCATCATCAACAATTGACTTTTCTGTTTCACCGCTTCGACGGTGTTTGCTCATATCGCGATGTAATTTTGGCATTATAAAATCATGAGATTTTTGTAACGCTTTTTCTGTAACGGCATTTAAATCACCGCCCAATTTATCAAGCTTTTCGGCATATTCTTCAAATGCTTTAAATTCCAAACTGATTTTATTTTTTGCCATATTACGCACCACCTTTAACAGCACGTATTTTGAATCTTAAAATTTGATTGCGCATGTTAATATTTTCAGGTGTTCCAAGAATCTCATATTTTTTATCGTTGACATCTTTGACGATACAATCAGACGTAATGTCATCTCTAAACCAAGTTTCAATGACAGCGGTATCTTCAATAATTAACACGTCATTGTTTGTTTTTTCTGTTCCTCCAAATGTTCTAAAATTGCAATATATCAGTTCACCTTTTTCTGGATATACTTTTGTCGTTACACCTTTTTTTATTTTTGTTTTTGGAATGAATAAAAACATAGGAACATTGAATGGTCCATCAGGTCTATAGTTTGCCATATTTAATCACCCCAAATTTGTAACAATAATTGTAGTACCTGCTTTTCGCGCTAGATTTTCCGACGTTACTTCGGCAATACAAATGTTGTGACCGTCTTCTGCAAAAATTTCAGAAACACCATCCCAATATGTCCATTCTGAAAGGTCTTCATCAAACTCTGGCATTTTAATTTTTGTACTGTCGATAATATATCGATATATTGCATCGGCTGAACCGTCAGTTACGTTGATTTGAGTTGCGCCAATGTCAATTCCAGGACTTGATTGTACTTTCAATTCTTCAAGAACATGTGGAACTTCGAGCAATCTTAATTGGATCGCACGTTGAATAAAGTACTCACTAAAATTAGCGGTGCCCATACCATAATTCCATAAATCTGAAACACCACGAATAATAACACCGACTGACACAGAAGAATCAAGAATCTCAGTTGATACTCCAGCATCAATCAGATAATTTTTTACATCCTCAATATAGAGTGACAAAGTTTCGTCTTGATACGTTCCTGTTATGCCGAGGCCACTTTTGACTTTATTTAATAATTCTGCATCAGTCATGTGTCATATCCTCCTTAACCAAGATTGCTGATAACTGTAGTCTGATCAAACTTTACGATTTTGTTATCGCTATTTAATTCGACAATAGCAATATAATGAGTGTCTTCAGCCTCAATCTCATCGGTTCCATTCCATGACGTATAACCAGTTGCTGAATCCAAATAATTCGGTTCATCAATCGCAGTTGGATTGGTTTTGTAAGCATATGAATTACCGGCAGTAAGAGCTGGTACAACCGAAATATCAGTTGTACCAACAGCCGAACCAGCAACAGATGTTACCGTCAGTGTTGCGAGTTGTTCAGAACCTGGATAATTATCTGCGATAAAATTAAGGACTGCAACGATCGTATTACCATCTATCTCTTCGACAGAATCAGCACAACCGATTGCTACTGCGAGCTTTTTTAATGCATCAACTTTGCTCATTTATGCTCACTCCTTCACATTACTTGGTAAACACATATACGCTGTTAACGTCAAGCAACTTACCGTCCATGATACAAAGACCCTTGTTGAAATATTTGTTCTTGTCGTCATCAAACCAGCGTTTAAAACCAATCTGAAGATTTGTATTAATAGCGTAGTCTGTTGGCTTAAAGTAAATTGCCCATGCATCACCAGTAGCAGTAGTAGCAGTAGCATAATCTGAAAGAATGTCAGGCTCAACGAGTACAACCTCACGTCCTGCAAATCTGCAAGTAGCAGCACCATCCTGAATGCCGAATGTCTCACTTCCAAGTGGTCTGTCATTTGCATCTTTGAGAGTCATGAAATATGTTTCCCAGTTTGCAGCAGTTGTTACGAAAATACCCTGACCGCCTCTGTATGCGAGCGGAATCTTAGCAAAGAATTTTGTTCTCCACTTTGTCCAATCGGCAAGCTCAGCTGAAGTAAATGCAATCTTATTTGTTGTAAGTACTCTTGTATCATTGAGAATACCGAGCGGCTGACCTGAACCAGTACCCTTAAAGATGACCCTGTCAAATTCCTTAACGAACGCTTCTGCAAGAAGTCGAGCCATCTCGGTTTCGAGATAATTGAGTGAAACAACCTGTGAAAGCAGTGACTGAGCAAGACGAGCCTCAACGATATGATAACCAAATGAGATAGATGTCTTGATATCAGGAACCGCCTGAGTTTCAGATATTGTTGTTTCAGTAATCCAAGTAACAGTAGGAACAAGTTCCTCGATAGGGAACTCAACGCCGCCCTTAACATTAAGCTTACGAACACGATTGTAAATATTACCGTATACCTTAAGCTCCTTAATGAACTCATTCATAATTGTGTTTGGAATAATCTTGCCTACATCTGATGTAATAAGAGTTTCGTTAGCACGCTTTTCATATTCCCATTTGCCCGTCTGAACATATTTCATAAATGCTGTTCTGTATTCAATCGAATCAAGCGCATTTCCTGTTCTCTGTTCAGTTGGTTTAACAGTTGAGAATGAAGCCATTGGATTAAAACCTCTTGCGTCAGGTGCAGGTGTAGGTGTAGGTTCCGCAGGCTCACCCGGCTCATCGTCCTCAATCGCATCCAGTTCTTCCTGAACGTCAGCAATGTCTTCATTAATATCTTCCAGCTGTTCGTTAATAGAACGCACCTCGTTAATATCTGTTGACGCCTGAGAACGTTCAACGAGTTTTTTCTTCTTGTCAAGCAGTCTCTGCAGTCTTTTCTGAAGTGTTTTCTTTCTCATAATTAAAAACCTCCTAAAATTTTGTTTTTAAGTTTAAGCAATTCAATGTTGTTGTCGTTGTTCTTCGCATTATCCAATGCGCTTCGTACATTGTCCAATGTAGTTTTACAACGAGCTGAAATTTCTGTGCTTTCGTAAGCGGGAAATGTAACAGCGCTTACTTCAAACACTTTGGAAATTGATTTAATGTGACGAGTTGGATGGTCACTTTCCAGTGCTTCCCATTCCTCACCATCTATACCAAACATGAATGACATTCCGGAAATATCACCACGTTCGATCGCAGAATATAGGGCTCTTGCTTCATTGTTGTTTTCAACGTCAAGATTCACTCGAATGTCCATACCGTCATCAGTTGGCATGAGCTGCATTGTTGAATTCTTATTGTTGTTTCTTGACCTTGCGAGAGGTATCATGTCGGTATTGTGATTTACCAAAAATTTAACATCTCTAAGGTCAGTTTTATCAAGTGCACCTCTATCAATTATTTCATCAAAATAACCGAGGTCGGTTTTTGAATCAAAGACAATTGGCTTACCCGTTATATATGTTCCATGGGTCTCATCTTTTTTCGCTCTCATTTCACAAGCAAAAAATACTTGAGCTTTTTCCATAATAATCACCTCACATAATTGTAACGTCATTGACTTTTGGCGTACTATTGTCACTTGTACCAGTCCAAGCAATGTAATACTCACCTGCGGCAACCGTTGATAAATCAACCGCTTCGGTTACACCGTTTGTTGCGTAAACATATTCAAAATCAATTGTTACAATATTCACATTATTGGTTTCAAGCAAGCTCTTAATGCTTTGTGCTTTTTCTAAATTGGTTGAACCGCTTACCAGTCCTGCTGGAATAAGTTTGAAATATTCCCCAGATTTCATTGAGTTAGACATGTAACCAAATAAAATATATTGTGACGGATCGATTGTTATTGAAATTGTATTAAATGATGTCGCTTGACCATTCCAACCAAAATCGGATGTATTATAATACAGAGCATGATTATATTCTGCACTGCAAAACGAAGCATGCGCATCAATGTATTCTTGCAATGATTTCATTTGATCATTAAAAATCGTGTATATTGTATCGGTATAACTTAAATACATTGCATTATCAAAAATGTAATAACGCGTTGTACTCGCACCAGAACCGAGCAAATTCGGTGTGATAATTGATGTACCATCAGCATTATTAATTTTCAGCTGATAGCTCGCAGAAGTGTTAGAATAAACTTCTATCGTTGGAGATATTCCATCAATACCATCCTGTCCATTAGTTCCATTGGTTCCATTCTGACCATCTGCACCCGCTGGACCAGTTTCACCGATTGGACCTTGAGGACCAATTTCACCTTGAGGCCCTACGCAATATCCAGCATTCAATGTTGAACCATCTGACAATGTAACAATCAAATATCCAGCATCGTTAATAGTACAATTTTGAACATATACCGATGTGCCACCAGAACCTCCACAGCTGTTCTTAATTTTTTTGTTGAGCATTGCATATAATCGTCTATCCATTTTCATTTATGTAACGCCCCCTTAAAGCTTGTACCAAGTTCCTTGATAGAGAATGTATAAGTCACCAGTGTCAACCGCAAGAAATGTTGAACCGTCAACGCAGTTATCTTCATCAGTTGGTAAACTTGCAACTTCCGAACTCAATCCAATATAATCGGCCTGCACATTAAAGTTAACTTTCTTCATCTTCATCACCATCCTGTTTTTCGTCATCGATGTCTTCATCGTTTTCATTGTTCTGGTTGTCTCCAGAATCTTGGTTTTGACTGCTACCAGTCTGATATTCCTTAGCGTATTCAACATTTACGTAATTCAATGACTGCATTCTTATACCTTCCAATTCAGGAAGAGGACGTAAACCAAATGCCACACGTTTTTCATTTTCATAAATAGTTCCGCTATCACCAAGTAAACGTACCATCTCGAGCGTTTGCTCTGTTGTCATGAAAATTAAATCTTTTGGATAAAATTGAATCTTATTTCCAAATGACCTTTCTCGTGGCGTGAACAATGTTCTCGTAAATGCTTGAGATAATGCGATTATGATTGGCTCCAATGTTTTCTGATAAAATGCCTCGTATTGTTCTTTGGTATAATCACCAGTTAAAATACAAAGCGGAACACCAAAATGACGAAGAATTTTTTCATCAATAAATTCCAACGTGTCTGAATCAACTAGCTCAATTTTTCGGTCTATCGGTATAAATTCGCTTGCAATATCGAGCGGTAAAAATCCACTTTCAGAGTTTTTAAGTTTTTCCTCAAGCTCTTTCAATGCTTTTTCGGTTTTTCCGCCATCAATCATCGATTTGAATTTTACAACACCATTGACTGCGTAACTTGATATCATCGCCTTTGAAACGCCTTGTAGCAGTTGCCAGTTCAAATCCAACGTTTTCAACAAAGCGTCATTGTCAGGTTGACCAAATTCATTGCCGCCCATAAATTCATTGACTGAAAAATGGTGACGAATGTGGATGACATCTGAATAATTCAGCGTTGTCTCATAATTGTTTGCGAAAGTAAATTTCACATATAATTGATTAGTTTCATCTTGCAAAAAATCAACATTCGTCGGCTGAATTGGATAAAGACCGGTATAGACTTTTTGTGCATTACCATTTTTATCAGTCCAAACGTTATATGTTGGAATGACGAAGGCGTTGTAATTGAAAAACAGTTGCCACACAATTTTTTCGATGAACTCGGTTGTGGTCATAATTTCATTTGGTGCATTTAGCACTTGTTGAATATTTCCGTTGATTGGAGCCACATCCGATCCGTTGGCTCTGACATGTGTCGGATTCAGTTTCTTCATTTCACTAACAATACAATTAATTGCTTGCTGAACAACGTCACTCGCATATATATCATCGCCAAATTGTGAAAAAATAGGAGCAAACCCATTAAGCATATCCGCATACTCAGTTTTAACTCGTGACTTTCTCCTGAGTTTGTCTAACCATCCCAAAATTATCACCGCCTTTCATTCCCAATAATCAATTATACAAGCATTACATAGCCTTCAAATGCTTCATCTGAAGTAATAACGATGTTTGTGCCAACAAGCTGTACATCAACAAGAGCAATGCCATAATTTGAGCCATTCTTTCTCATTACAACCGATGGAACCTTACTATTTGCAGCCGTTGTAAATGTTACCTGGTCACCGCTTGATGTCCAACTATTAGTTGTAAACGTGGTTTTGTCGGATTTGACAGGCCAGCAAGCTTAGTCTTTTCAGCAGTAGTATAATCTTCAGTTGAAAGACCTTTGCCCGCTTCTTTATCAACCTTGTTCGCGATCGCAGTTGACGTAATATAACCACTGTCATTCGTAAGCTGACTTGTTTTTGTAGGCACACTTGGAATAGCAGTGCTTGTAATAAAGCCGCTGTCGTTTGTCAGGTCAGATGTCTTTGTTGGTACCGAAGGGATATCTGTCTTTTCGGCACAAAGCGCAAAATTATCATTAATCTTGCCAATCTCCTCAGCTACAAATCCACCATTCTTAATTGTCTGCATTGCCATAATAATTTCCTCATGTTTAATTTAACTTAATTCCAATAACCTTTGTTATCGGTCTATCAGTGAATGATGTCAGATAACGTCCAGATGCGTTTGTTTTTATACCCGCATAAACATTATCGCTGACCATTAACTGCGTTTTAGAGACAACCTCAGCATTACACATGTACAAATTACAGCCTTCCATATATTCAAAGTCTGATTCGCAATTCATAACTTTAAATTTGCTGCCAACTGAAATTGTTTCGATTGATTGCCAGCACGAAGAACCTTCACGCTGAATTATGATTCCATCAAAATTTGTAATAGAATCATTTAATGTAATTGTTATAGCATTACCTGAGCTATTTGAAGGAATTGCTGTTGAACCACTAAATAAGATTTTATAACTAATTGGTTTATACGTTAGCTTGTTTGCCAATTCTGCAAAATTAGCATTTATTCCAGTTATAAAATTTTTTAACGTTGTTCCAAGTTTAAATACTGTCATATCATTCACCTACCAAATACACTTTACAAACGCACGGCTCATCGACATAATATTCAAAATCACCATTTGAAAGAATGCGATATGTTGCAACCATGTTTTGCTAATTTAAATCAGCATCACGTCGAATCATTTTAGTAACGTGATAATTGACACCCAAACCATGAGTATCGGCAAGAATAGTTGCCATGTATCGGCCATCTGATTGAAGAATAAAACTGTTTACAGTAAAAGATTTTGGATAAACACTTGCCATATTTAGCCTCCTATAATTTGTTTGTATTCGGTCCTATATCTGCGATACATCTCATATAAAATAATCAATGTAACCGATCCGTCGATTCGTTTGGATGGCTCTTGTTTAACGCATATACATTTGCCATAATCATCAACTTTAATTCCAGCATTTTTAAAGCACCATTTATCAACTTTGTTCTCATTGTAATTTATTAATTTGTGTTGTAAATCTGCTTCACACAGCTTCATCGCATTTGATAACGTTTGAGCATTTTGCAGAATCAAAATCAAATCTTCATTTTCTTTTGTCCAGCCGTAATCGCTCATTCGTGTTATCCAATCTTTTGAGAATCGTTGGTCATAACCACATTTCCAAAGCTTAATGTCATATTCGGTATATAACTTGTAGAACCAATCTCCTACAACTGCCAAATCGATGTCATTACCTTCGGTTATTGTAACTAAACCTTCACTTGCCCAATCCTTATAACGAGCACCTGCGTTCCAGTCATCCGAATCTTCCAATTTTGATTCAGGAATGAAATACATCGTATGAATATATTTCTTATTGTCGTTTGGTTTCATTATTAGAATTTTCGCACAAGTCAAGTCAGTCGTTTCTGAAAGGTCAACCGCTCCTAAGCAAATGCAACCACGAAAATCTTCCAAATCATATACAGCTTCATAGTCATAATCTTCAAGATTCAACCAAGATTCTGCTGAATTTTGTTTGATGTTGAAGTCCTTTGATAATACAAAAATACGATCGGCTTTTGACTTTTTCGCAACGTCGATTTGCTCATCCAAATAGTCCCATTTCTTGACTATTCCTAAAGTTGGATTTGATTTTACCCATGTTCGTCGGTCTTGCCAGATTTCTTGCTCGGAATCTTGAGTATATAACCACGGCAACAATCTTTCGGCTGCAATTCCATCATCCTCTTTCCAAATAACCGCTCTTGCTTTTTTAAGCTCATCATCCAAATATCCGTCAACGACAAATCCCTCTGTCGTGATATTGATAAATTTTGGATTGTCTTTCAATGACTGTGATTGTTCGATTGATTTACCAATTATATTTTCTTGCATTTCATGCGTCTCATCGACAATGGCAAAATCAATGTTTCGGCCTTCCTTGTTCTTCGTCCTATCAGATAGTTTGAAGATTTTTGAGCCGTTAACTTTGTTTTTTATAAAACGCTGATTTCGAGATGTGTCCAGTTCATCTGGATCGATTAAGAGCCGCATTGTATCGATAGCATCGTATGTAATACTGGCCTGAACGTCGTCGTTGCTGGAGCATACTATGTCTGCGCCCTCGTTACCGACTATTAATTCTGAAAGACCTAATGCTGAACAAGTTTCTGATTTCGTATTTTTACGAGCAATTAGGAGAATTACCTTTTTGAATCTGTCAAAAGTAGTAGCTGACATTTTGAAACTATAAACAGCTTCAATGAAAGCTTTTTGCCAGAGCATCAAGACCATTGGTTTATTGTAATACGGTGATTTTGTCAATCGTACACAATTCTCCATGAAGTCAATTCTTAAAAGAGCATCGTCTGTATCGTAATAATACGCATCATTTAGAAAATCCTCTTTTAAATTTTGAAGCTCTTGCCACAACTCCTTACCAACCGATATTTCACCACATTCAATTCGTGCATGATATTCCAACAAAAAGCTGTTGTCAGGTGTCCAAATTTTGCGTTCTTTAATTAGCATGTCTGGACTTCACCCATTTTCTGAGCGGTGATTCTTCTTCGCTCTCATTTGTATTCGTTGCACTTGAAATAACTTTGATAATATTTGTATATTGCTGTAAAAATTCTTTATACATCTTTGCAGCAGGAGTTGCTTTTTGTATTTCAGGATTATCAGGATGTACTTTAATCATTGGAAGTTTTTCCAATTTTTCAAGTTGATTCTCCAAAAATAGCATTTTATCAATAAGCGGTGTGATTGTACTTGAATTTGATTCATTAACTAATTTGAGCAATTCGTTTCTTCTTTCCAATTTTTCACACCTCTTTCAAAAACTCAAAATCAAAAATCTG
>ENA-UAHN01000292-UAHN01000292.1-human-gut-metagenome-genome-assembly--contig:-NODE-292-length-14494-cov-3.831013_pt1 | contig 14494 bp, 10 predicted proteins | sample MGYA00244409_ERZ654369 | MGnify/ENA primary metagenome ERZ654369 (study PRJEB26926, sample SAMN06165271) | human gut metagenome | biome: ENVO:00009003; feature: ENVO:2100002; material: ENVO:00002003... | reverse complement strand
GGCTCGGAGATGTGTATAAGAGACAGCATTGAAACAATGGAGAGCTTCTTCGATTGCTGGTGCAATATTCCTGGATATGATTCTCCGACAGACTTCTTGAAGTCCTTCATGGCTAACAAACATGAGAGTGGTAAAATTCTTGTTGAGAACCGATTTAACTTGAATATATTTGAGGATTGCTTACATGCATATTCCGATAAAACCGGCCGTATCAGACAGTTCCCGTTAAATAGAATTGTGCTATTATATGCAATTACTACATATCTGCAGAACGTTGATAAGGTTACAGAGGCGGATTTCAGAAGAAGAATTCGTATTGTAAATAACCTGATCCGGAATTCTGAGGATGAGGTTTCAGACAGAACAGATAGAAATAGAATGCCAGCTATTTTGGCGGAAGCAGATGCTATCATCATCAATGGTGCTATTGATGATTCAATCGAGAATAACTTTAATGTAAGTCAGCTCTCAGAAGAAAAAGAGAAGATTACATTTATCGATGCCAATCCAGCTATGCAAGAAACCATGTTTGAACTGGAAGATCATTTCTTGCTTAACGGACAGATCAGTATCGTCGGTCTTGAGAACCTTGCATACACGAAGCGATTTGAATCTCTGTTTAAGTGCAGCCTTGATAGAATTGACTGTGCAATGATGGCATTAGGAGATTATGGACAGGTTGAGAGAAATAAGTGGCGTTACCAGTATGGATCGACATATCAATTTGCATGGGACGGTTTATTCCATAAGAGTGCGAATTCTGGATTTGATAACACAAAGAGTATTCTGATTTCGTTGTTGGATACCAATGAAGAATTCACAAATGAGGTACTTAAGAAGATAGCAGATGATTACTTACAGGAGTGCGAGAGTAACAACCTGTATCCATTCAGATACTACTACATCAAGTATCGTGAATACCGCCCAGGCGCATATGGAAAGATGCATAACAATTCAGCTTCAGCAAATCCATATATGTTCTTGGTTATGCAGACAAGGACTCAGCTGTCACAGAACTCATATTATCCTTATTTGAAGGTTGCTTCAGAAGTGCACTTGTCTAAGGACAATATGGGACAGAGGTTGATCTTTGGAGATGAGCATATTATTTGTACAAACAATTCATATTTGAGAAGAAAGAACGTTGGAGATGAGATTGTAGACACCATAGTCATTCCGCAGAATGAGGATGGAATTGATACTGAAGATCGAATCACACTTCTCAAAAACTATATCAAGGCTAATTTAAGCTGAGTAGCTTTACAAGAAGGGACAGTAAATGATATGTTTCCATTAACGTCAAAAAATGAACGACAAGTTCCCATTAACGCAGGACATCAATAGTGGTGTCTTGAGCCACGTGGAGACGGTCTGTTTGCTGTCAAGAAAAGATAAATAAAGGCCAAAAAGTGGCGTATTTCCGGGCTTTTTCGGAGGTTTGGATTTAAAGCCAGACTTCTGAAAAAAGCTCAGTTTTCTTATATTGAAACATATCTACTGCAAAATATGTGTCAGCTTGTAACCTCGGATTAGATGTCACAATTTGAGACAGTGGATTAGATGTCAGGCATTTTGGGATGATTTTTGGAAAATGAAAAAGGGTGACAACCAATCCGGCAGGACTGACTCCTATTGAAATCGGTCAGGGAGTAACCTATAAAGAGACAAAATTAACATTTCTTTGCAAAAGTTGTATCAGCTCAATTTTCCAAAGAGGATATTACAACTGAAGTTCAGGAGTATTATGCTTCCATGCCCAAAGTATATCCCGATTTCAATGGAGGCTGGCAACCACATATTGTTTTTGTAGATGAAATTATAGAGGTTAGGGATGAGCGATAATTGGGATTTAGAGGATGTGAATGAGCAGCATGAAGAAAATAAAAGAAGGAATTAATTTAAAAAAACTCCTTAGGCTGAAGAATACAGGCAGTATCTTTGTGATTGCGGGGCTTTTGACGATTTTTGTAATAGCGTTGTACACATTTATTCTGCAAAGTTCTTACACTAAGACCGCCCTTGAAACAGAAATCACACGTGACACAGCGAGTGCAGATGCAGTACACAAACTTGTGGATGGAAGAATCGGCAAAGAAGATTTTGATCAAATCAAAGATCAATCTGATGAAAAGAATCAATTATATAAGGATATTTCTTCATATTTCAATGAAATCAGAACACTGAATTCTACTCGATATATTTACACCGCTACAAAAAATGAAGAAGGAAAACTCGTTTATGTGGTAGACGGTTTGGATTCGGATGCGGATGATGTAAGACACCCTGGAGATTATATTGAGGAAGAAATGGTTCCGTATATTGATAGGGCTATTTCTGGGGAGAATGTGTACTCTCAGGATATCATTGATACAACATGGGGTCCGATTTTTACGGCTTGCTATCCTGTAAGAGCAAATCATGATGGTACTGGAGAAATCATTGGCGCATTTTGCATTGAAATGGATATGCAATCAGCTTATGGAATGGTTGAAGAGACGAATCATATTTCCATCATCTGCGGTTTAGTCGCAGGAGCTGTATTGCTTTTAATTTGTCTATATACCTATTATGTTTATCAGAAAAGCAAGGCAGAAGAGCAAAAACAAAAACAATTATTAATGACCGCCGCTGAGGAAGCAGATGCTGCCAACAAAGCAAAATCTGCGTTTTTGCTTAGTATTAGCCATGACATCAGAACGCCGATGAATGCCATTATTGGATTTACAAACATTGCGCTTCACCAGAACACGGTTTCAGATATTCATGATAGCTTGGAGAAAGTTCAAAAAAGTTCGAATCATCTTCTCTCTTTGTTGAACGACGTTCTGGATTTTACTCGCATTGAAAGTGGAAAAGTTACTATTTCGCCCGAGCCGGTGGACATTACTCAATTGACAGATAACGTCCAGGCGATTATGAATGGACTTCTTTATAATCGAGATCTTAAGTTTGAAGTACATCAAGAAATCCCAAAGAACCCATATGTCCTCGCGGATGTTGCGCGTATCCGAGAAGTTTTGGTGAATCTTCTTGGCAATGCTGTGAAATTCACAAAGGACGGCGGAAAGATCACTTTGGATATCAGCAGTTACCCAGGAGCGGATGAGAAACATATCATAACTCGTTATGTTGTTCGAGATAACGGTATTGGCATGAGCGAAGAGTTCCAGAAAAAATTATTCGATCCGTTTTCACAAGAAGATGATGCTAATGCCAGAACTCAATATAAGGGAACCGGTCTTGGTATGGCCATCACAAAAAAATATGTGGATATGATGGGCGGTTCGATCGCTGTTGAGAGCAAAAAAGGTGTAGGTTCTACATTCACAGTGGAGATCCCACTGGAGTTGCAAGAACAGGTTATTCAATCAGAACAAAAACAACATCTACATAGAGATTTGACGGGTATTCATGTTCTTATGGCTGAGGATAATGATCTAAATGCTGAACTTGCTACGATGATACTGGAAGATGCTGGTGTGACCGTAACACGCGCATCAGACGGAAAAGAAGTTGTGGATTTGTTTAAAAATCATCCACGAGGCACATACGATCTTATTTTGATGGATATTATGATGCCAAACATGGATGGACACCAAGCAGCAAAAGCCATTCGAGCCTTGGGTATAGAGCGGTCCGATGCAGTTACGATTCCAATTATAGCTTTGTCTGCAAATGCTTTTATAGATGATATTCAGGAATCCCTGGATTCAGGCATGAATGACCATATTTCCAAGCCGATTAACATGGAGGAATTAATCGATACTATCACTAGATACATTAAAAATTATTAGGAAAACAAAGAAGTTAATTCAACTTTTCCCGTACCTTTTCAAAATCTTCTCTGCTGATTATGGAAGATCTGGAACAAAATGCGTACTACTGATCCTGAATATGCATTTGCCATGAAAAATGCTGATACCGCTAAGGTTTGGCAGCTTGAAAATCTCTTCGAGCTGCAGGCTGAGGAGATTGCAATTCAGACGTGTTTGGTAATGTAGCCATTCCTTATTTCTTATCAAAAATCAAAAAACTCGTTTGGTTTAGCTTTAGCCAAACGAGTTTTGTTTTTTACTCCCTTAGATTTTCTTTGAGTTTTACTTTTCGATATTCTTTTGGTGACATACCAATGTATTTATGAAACAGTCTGCTGAAATAAAGCGAATTGGTGTATCCAACCATATTTGCAATTTCAGTAATGGTGTAGTCCGTATTTTCTAACAAATTTTGTGCATTGGAGATTCGCAGCTTTAAGATATATTGCAGCGGGCTGGAACCTGTGATTTCTTTAAAGCACTGAATAAACCAACAGTTGCTAAGCCCTCTGGATTCGGAGTACTCCTCAATGCTGATTTCTGTGTTGTAATTCTTACGAAAATAGTGCATCGCAAAAGCAACTTCTTTTTCACTGGTGCTGCTGAATTTCTTTGCACTCATGATTGCACGGCTTATCAAAACAAAAATATTTCGCAGCTGCAAAGAGATCAATTCATCATACCGTGGTCTGCAAAGCTGCAATTCCTGAATCATCTGACCAAATAACCACTGATAATCGGGAGATGTTCCAATATAGAGAATATTATTTTGCAGGTTGATATTGTAATACTTTAAAATTTCTTCTACTTCATTTCCGGTAAAATGCACCCAATAAACATCGGTTTGATCTGCACGATAATAAACATATTCCTGTGGTTGATCCGGCAAATATATAATAATATTTCCGGCTGAAACCGTTTTTTCTTCTCCATGAATGAAAAAATGTCCTTTTCCGGAGGCGATATATAAAAGCTGATAATCTTTTCTTCCCTTCGGACGATGTGTTACAACTTCAGAACGATTTTTCACACGATAATTTCCACAGCTTGTTACAATCAAAGGTTTCGTATTATCCACTACAGTAGATGTAGAGTTGTTTAAATAGGCAACATTCATAAACATAAAATAACACCTCCTTGCTTCTATAACTATAGTATATCACACCTGAGCACTGATTACAAGAAAAATCCTAAACTTTGTGCATATATTTTATAACTTTGTGTATTTTTTGAGCCCTTTTGTGTGGTATAATAGAGTTAAGAAATGAGAGGAAAGAATTAAAAAAAGACGTCTTTCATTGTAATTCCATGTTGAATTCAGTAAAAATTCTTTATGCTCAAAAGAATAATCATCTATTCTGACGATGACATTATTTCGTTTTTTGCAAGATGAAAAGCAGTTCGTATCATTCATTATGGTATAATTCTGTCCATGTGGGCATACAAACAATGAAAGGAGCTCTATTATGAGCAAAGAAAAAACATACTTAAAGTGGTATAACAAAGTCGGTTATGGTTCCGGCGATGTTGCAGGGAACGTTGTCTATGCATTGCTGACATCATTCGTAATGATCTATCTTACCGACACGATTGGATTAAACGCAGGTGTTATTGGCGTTCTCATTGCTGTATCGAAGATTTTTGATGGAATAACAGACATCATTTTTGGTACGTTGATTGATAAGACACATACGAAAATGGGCAAGGCAAAACCGTGGATGCTTTATGGTTTTATCGGCTGTGCAATTACCTTGATTGGTGTATTTGCAATTCCGATGAACATGGATAATTTTGCTCAGTACGCATGGTTCTTTATCTGCTACACTCTTCTTAACAGTGTATTTTATACGGCAAACAACATCGCATATTCTGCTCTGACCGCTCTTGTTACAAAGAACAGCAAGGAAAGAGTTCAGATGGGTTCGTATCGCTTTATCTTCGCATTTGGAACAAGCCTCCTGATTCAGGCTGTTACATTCCAATTTGTTGAAGCAATGGGCGGCGGTGCAAATGGCTGGAGAACAGTCGCAATTATTTATGCGGTTATCGGTCTTATTGTAAATACAATTTCAGCTCTTTCTGTAAAGGAACTTTCTGATGAGGAACTTGCAGACAGTGAAACAAAAATAGAAGAAACCAAATACAGTTTTGGCGAAGCATTCAAAATTCTCGTACACAACAAATATTATGTGATGATCACAGTAACCTATATTTTGCAGCAGTTCTATGGTGCAATGATCGGTGTTGGAACATACTATGCAAAATATATTCTCGCAGATGAGAATATGTTCGGCACATTTGCGTGGTTTATCAATATTCCTTTGATTATCGCCTTGATCTTCACTCCTACCATCGTACAAAAATGGAACGGAATGTATAAGCTGAACAAATACAGCTACATGGTAGCAACAGTTGGCAGACTTCTGGTAGCAGTTGCCGGATACATGGGAAACATTCCGCTGATGCTTGCATTTACAGCACTTGCAGCACTCGGTCAAGGTCCATGGCAAGGTGATATGAATGCAGTCATCGCATCATGCTCTGAATATAGCTGGCTTACCAAACACAAGCACGTTGATGGAATCATGTACTCCTGCACATCACTTGGTGTAAAAATTGGTGGTGGACTTGGAACAGCAATTGTCGGTCTTTTGCTCGACTTTAGCGGATTCAAGGGCACTTTGACAGTACAGCCTGATTCTGCTATCAATATGCTTCACATTATGTATCTGATCGTTCCGTTTGCACTGGATCTGATCATCACATTTATTCTTTCTAAGATGAATGTTGAAAAGGCAAATGCGGAAATCAAAGAAAAACTTGGAATATCCGAAAATGAAGTTGTGATGGAATCACAGAACTAAAATGGAGGGAACAATATGAAATATACACTCAACTGGCTGACCGATCCGGAAGTGTTTGCAGTCAACAGAATCGCGGCACATTCAGACCACAGAATCTATGCAAACCATTTGGAAGCTGATGCAGACAATTCCTCTCTGATTCAGAATCTGAACGGCACCTGGAAATTTGCGTGGGCAAAGAATCCGTCTGAATGGCAGCAAAAGTTCTATGAAGAAAGCGACAGAACTGACAATTTTGACAACATTCAAGTTCCGGGACACATGGAATTGCAGGGATACGGCAAACCACAGTACGTCAATACCATTTATCCTTGGGAGGGACAGGAGCATCTCCGTCCGCCGTTTATCTCTGAAAAGGACAACCCTGTCGGCAGCTACGTCAGATATTTTGACTTGAACGATGCTCTGAAAAACAAGCGTGTATTCATTTCTTTTCAGGGTGTGGAAACTGCTATGTATGTCTGGCTGAACGGCGAATTTATCGGCTACAGCGAGGATTCTTTTACACCGTCTGAATTTGAACTGACACCATATATCCGTGAAAAGGGCAACAAACTTGCTGTTGCAGTGTTCAAAAGAAGTTCTGCAAGCTGGCTGGAAGATCAGGATTTCTGGAGATTCTCCGGCATTTTCCGTGACGTATTCCTTTATGCGGCACCGTCTGCCCATGTTCGTGATATGAAAGTGATTGCAGATTATGACGGTACAAATGGTATCTTCTCTGCAACGCTGGATATTGCGGGCAAGTGTTCTGTGAAATCGATCTTGACAGATGAAAATGGAACGTTCATCGCAGAATCCAATGAAAAGGAATCCGTAAACTGGACAATTGAAAATAGCAAGCCTTGGAGTGCTGAAATACCGAATCTCTACACGTTTACAGTGATTCTGACAGACGAAAGCGGAAATGAAATCGAGGTCAGCAGAACCAAGGTCGGATTCCGCCGATTTGAACTGAAAAACGGAATCATGTGTTTAAACGGAAAACGTATCATTTTCAAGGGCATCAATCGACACGAATTTGATGCGAAAACAGGCAGAGCAATCACAAAGGAAGATATGCTGTTTGACATTCAGTTCATGAAAAAAAACAATATCAATGCAGTTCGTACCTGTCATTATCCGAACAATTCTCTTTGGTATCAGCTTTGTGATGCATATGGCATTTATCTGATTGATGAAACCAATCTGGAAACACACGGTACATGGCAGAAGCTTGGTGTAACAGATCCGTCTTGGAATGTACCGGGTTCACTTCCGGAATGGAAAGAAGCTGTGCTGGACAGAGCGAAATCAATGTACGAACGGGACAAGAATCACGCAAGCGTTCTCATCTGGTCTTGCGGAAACGAATCCTACTGCGGAGAAGATATTGCTGCAATGTCGGAATATTTCAGAAGTGTAGACCCGACAAGACTGGTGCACTATGAGGGCGTTACAAGAGTTCCGAATCATCAGTATGATTCTATCACGGATATGGAAAGCCGTATGTACGCAAAACCGCAGGAAGTGGAAGAATACCTGAAGCAGAACAGCGGCAGACCGTATATCAGCTGTGAGTATATGCACGCTATGGGCAATTCTCTTGGCGGTTTGAGCCTTTACACTGACCTTGAGGACAAATATGAGGCTTATCAGGGTGGTTTCATCTGGGACTACATCGATCAGGCAATCGAAACCAAAAATGACGACGGGAAAACGGTTCTGGCTTATGGCGGAGATTTTGAGGATAGACCAAGCGATTACGGATTCTGCACCAACGGTGTGGTCTATGCCAATCGCACCTATTCTCCAAAGGTTCAGGAAATGAAGGCTCTTTACTCCAACATCAGAATGTCCATTCAAAACGGAATGCTTACCGTAGAAAACCGAAATCTCTTTGCAGATACAAACAACTTGTCCTTTGTTGTACGATTGGAAAAGAACGGCGTTGTTCTGAAATCCGATACATTTTTTCTGAATGTTCCTGCCGGAGAAAGTAAGACACAGAAACTGACACTTCACAAAATAGACAGTGCAGGAGAATATGTTTATCATGTTTCCGCCGTTACCGCAGATCAGACACTATGGGCAGATGCAGGGCACGAAATTGCCTTTGCACAGGAAGTGTTTGAAGTGAAAGATAATCAGATTCCGGAAACCACATTGCAAAAACCAACGATTGTATACGGCGATGTTATCATTGGCGTTCACGGAGAAAACTTCTCCATGATGTTCGACAAAAAAGAGGGCGGCATCAGTTCTCTGAAATACAATGATTTTGAATATATCACACGCACACCAAAGGTCAGCTTCTGGAGAGCAATGACGGACAATGACACCGGTGCTTCCGAGCCGTACAATCTTGCACAGTGGTATTCCGCGGGCAAATTTGCAAAGTATAAAACCGTTTCATGGCTGGAACAGGAAGATGCTTTGAAAATCACATTCACATATCAGGCTGCCTGTGTTCCGACTTTTGAGTTTACCGTAACCTATACCGCACACTTTGACGGAAAGCTGGGCGTAAGTGTAAATTATGCAGGAGTAAGCGGTATGTCCGATATGCCGATTCTTGCATTGGACTTCAAGATGAAAAAACAGCTTTGCAATTTTCAGTATTACGGACTCGGTCCTGATGAAAATTACAGCGACCGATGCAAAGGAGCAAGACTGGGATTGTGGAAATCTACGGCAAAAGAAAATCTTTCCGGTTATCTCAATCCGCAGGAATGCGGCAATCGTACCGGTGTAAGAACGCTCTCTGTCCATGATGATATGCAGCATGGTCTGACGTTCCAAAAGGCATCTGCTCCGTTTGAAATGAGCGTACTGCCATACAGTGCCTATGAACTCGAAAACGCAATGCATCTGGATGAACTTCCAAGTGTTCGCTACACATGGGTCAGAATCGCTGCAAAGCAAATGGGTGTCGGCGGCGATGATTCCTGGGGTGCACCGGTGCATGAGGAGTACAGGATCCATGCAGATCAGCCGATGAAATTGGAATTTGTAATTATGCCCTTAAGATCGTAAGAAGAAAGGAAAGCAATGAAAATACAGGATTTTCAAGACAATGTTACTTGTGGTGGATTTGATAATATCTTCGCAAATATTTATAAGCCACAGGATATAGAAAGTCAGAAATCACGATATATGAGTGCTGTGGAGAAATTCACAGCACTGTATCCGAATAGAAATGATATACACGTTTATTCTGCTCCGGGTAGAACAGAAATCGGCGGTAATCATACCGATCATCAACATGGCTGTGTCATTGCAGGAGCAGTTGACTTAGATGTTATCGGTGTTGCAGCATTTCATGATGAAAACATCATCAGAATTAAATCAGAGGGATACGATGAATTTGCAGTTTCACTGGACGATTTGGATGTTCATATCGGTGAAAAAGGTTCTTCTGAAATTGTCAGAGGGATTGCAGCTCGCTTTAAGGATTTAGGTGTAGAAATTTCCGGATTTGATATGTATACAACTTCAAATGTACTTGGTGGAAGCGGTATTTCTTCTTCTGCCGCATTTGAAACATTGATTGCAACGGCAATTGACAGCTATTACAATAACAATCAGATCGGTGCAGTAGAAATCGCAAAAATCGGACAATATGCAGAAAACTTTTATTTTGGCAAGAAAAGCGGATTGATGGATCAGATGGTTTGCTCCGTTGGTGGATTTGTTTTTCTTGATTTTCAAAACATTCAAAATCCAAGTATCCAAAAAATTGATTTTGACCTTTCAAAAACCGGTTATGCATTGATCATCACAGACACCAAAGGAGATCATTCTGATTTGACAGATGATTATGTAGCCGTTCGTAAAGAAATGGACGAAGTTGCAGAATATTTCGGCAAAAAGGTTCTTCGTGAAGTTGATGAAAATCAATTTTGGGATAATCTACCTGATATTAAAAAGAAGATTTCTGACAGAGCTGTCTTGCGTGCAATTCACTTTTTTGGCGACAATTATCGTGCAAAGGCAGAAACGGAAGCTCTCAAAAACAACAGATTTAAGGATTTTCTCACGCTTGTAAACGAATCGGGAGATTCCTCCATGAACTATCTGCAAAATTTATACTCATGCAGAAAGCCAACGGAACAAGGTATTACACTTGCAATTATGGCGGGGAAACGAATATTAAAAGGCAATGGTGCTGTAAGAGTTCACGGAGGTGGTTTCGCAGGGACTGTTCAGGCATTTGTACCAAATGATCTTGTCAATGCATATAGATCGGAAATGGACAGAATATTTGGACAAAATTCGTGCTACATTATGACAATCAGACCGTTTGGCGGTATTGAAATCAAATAATAGGAGGGAAAAATAATGAGTATACTTGTTTTAGGCGGTGCAGGATATATCGGTTCACACACAGCTTTAGAGTTGATTCGTACCGGAGAAAGCGTTATTATTGCAGACAATCTTGCAACCGGACACATCGAAGCTGTTCCGAAAGATGCGAAATTTTATCTGGGTGATTTGCATGACAAGGCGTTTCTTGATAATATTTTTGAAAACGAACAAATAGATGCAGTGATCCACTTTGCAGCATATTCTCTTGTTGGAGAAAGAGTTGTCAATCCACTCAAGTATTACGATAATAATCTCTGCGGAACAAAAATCCTTTTGGATTCCATGGTTGAACACCATATTGATAAAATTGTATTTTCCTCAACCGCTGCCACCTATGGTGAGCCGGAAAGTATTCCGATTCTTGAAACAGACAGAACACAGCCAACCAATCCATATGGTGAAACCAAACTTGCTATGGAGAAGATGTTCTATTGGACTTCAAAAGCTCATGGTCTAAGATACGTTTCTCTCCGCTATTTCAATGCTTGCGGAGCAGACAAATCAGGTAAAATCGGCGAGGCTCATAATCCGGAAAGTCATTTGATTCCTTTGATTCTTCAAGTCCCAAATGGAAAGAGAGAAAGTATCTCCATCTATGGAACAGATTATGATACTCCTGATGGAACTTGTATCAGAGACTACATCCATGTTACCGATTTGGCTTAGGCACATATTCTCGCTGTAAAGTACTTAAAAAACGGAAACGAAAGCAATATTTTCAATCTTGGGAATGGTGTCGGCTATTCCGTAAAAGAAGTAATTGATAAAGCAAGAAAAGTGACAGGACACCCGATTCCGGCAATTGAAACGCCAAAACGTGCCGGAGATCCTGCACGACTGGTGGCTTCCAGTGAAAAGGCAAGAAAAATTCTTGGCTGGAATCCTGTACACGATAGCCTTGAAGAAATTATATCTGACGCATGGAATTGGCATAAGAATCATCCAGATGGTTTTTTAAAAGAGGTGTTATCATGATATACAGGGCAATAAACGGATTAATCCGTCATGCAATAGAAGCTGATTTGATTACAAATGACGATATTTTCGTTGTTAGAAATCAGCTCATGGATATACTAAAACTGACTGACTGGAATGATAAAGAACCACTCACGGGAAATATTGAAGAACTTCTTGAACCCCTGATCGACTATGCAGTAAAGGCAGGAATCATTGAAGACACTGCTGTACAACGTGATCTATTCGATACAAGAGTTATGGGTGTTTTCACACCTATGCCGAGAGAAGTTAATGCCACATTTCAAAGAAAATATTCTGCTTCGCCATCAGCAGCTACAGAATGGTATTATGCTTTTAGTAGAAGCCTGAATTATGTTCGTGCTGAAAGAATTGCGAAAGATTTAAAGTGGACATATGAATCAGAATATGGAACACTTGATATTACTATAAACCGTTCTAAGCCAGAGAAAGATCCTCGTGATATTGCTGCTGCTAAATTGCAAAAAAAATCAACCTATCCTTAATGTCAGCTTTGTGTTGAAAATATGGGATTCGCAGGTCACCAGACACACCCTGCAAGACAAAATCTTCGTCCGGTAAAGTTGAATATCAACAGCCAAGATTGGTTCATGCAGTATTCTCCTTATGGATATTATAATGAACACTGCATCGTCTTTAATAAACAGCATATTCCTATGACAATCAATGCACAGGTATTCAATAAACTGTTTGATTTTGTTGAGCAATTTCCACACTATTTTATCGGTTCAAATGCAGACCTTCCTATTGTAGGCGGCTCCATTCTAACGCATGAGCACTTTCAAGGCGGCAATTATAATTTTGCAATGGCAAAAGCACCGATTGAAAGAACATTTCTTTTGAAAAATTATATGAATGTTAGTGCCGGCATTGTAAAATGGCCGATGTCTGTGATACGTCTTTCTTCAAAAAATAGGACGGCTTTGGCAGCTGCATGTGCTGATATTTTATCAAAATGGAGAACATATACGGATGAAGTGGTTGGAATTTTTGCAGAAACAGATGGAATTCTGCATAATACAATTAATCCTATTGCAAGAGCAACTTCTTCTGGATTTGAATGCGATTTGGTATTGAGAAACAATATTACAACGAAAGAAAGACCGTTAGGTGTGTTCCATCCGAATCCTACCTTACATCATATCAAAAAAGAAAACATCGGATTGATTGAAGTGATGGGACTTGCTGTTCTTCCGGCGCGTTTAGCAGATGAACTGACACTTTTAAAAGATGCAATGCTGTCCGGCAAAGAGATTGCTACAGATGATAAAATTGCATCTCATGCAATTTGGGCAAGTGAAATTCTAAAAAAATATTCTGATTTTAACGCTGATAATGCAATGGATATTATTCGTTATGAAGTCGGCAGAGTTTTTGAACAGGTACTTGAAGATGCCGGAGTATTTAAGAGAGATAAACAAGGAAAAGAAGCATTTGCAAGATTTGTAGAACAATTAGGTTAATTTGGAATATACGAAAATGAGCTATTGCATTATGTGCAGTAGCTCATTTTTAATTTAATTCAATTATTCAAGGTTGAGAATTTATTTCAGCACATCATCCAGTGAAATCTAATTATCTTCTGACATATTTTCAGTGTAGATTGTATTATTTATGTACAATTCCTCATCAATGTCGCGCACAAAGTCCCAATGAAGGTTGTACTTCTTGGCGTATTCCTTAAATGCATTAAACTTATTTTCGACCCTTGCATTGCACAGAGAAAAGATGCCGGGATGCTGCTGTAAAGAAATATGGGATCATTCAAAGCATGAACAGCACCAACGGAAGATGTCATGATAATGCACGCTATGAAAGTATGTGGGCAAGAATGAAAGAAGAGCTGTTCTACAGCCGTGAGGACGAGTCGGAGAACTACTTTATGAAAGAGTTGAAGACTATGATCTGGAGATATTATATGAGTTACTGGGCTAACAGAAGAATCTGCACTGCCAACGGTGGGCTGCCTCCGGCAGTACGAAGAAAGCTCTACTATGATCATATCTTTCTCGCTGCATAATTCTTGTTCGAATAAAATGTGTCAAGTGATATTGACAAAACCATATCGGCATAGGCTGTCAGACTTGATGAACCTATCAACATAATGCTTGCTGCAATGGGAATTATTTTTTTGAATCATTTTGAAAAACTCCTTTCATGTTTTAATATTGGGTATAATATGAAAGGATTGATTTCTATGTACTACAACGAAAAACGAAAAGCGATTACGGCAAAGTATGTGAAAACACACCTTGATGACATCAAGATTCGTGTTCCAAAGGGACAGCGTGAAAAACTGAAAGCTATTGCTTCTGAAATGGGCATGAGTATGAATCAGATGTTTATCAAGGCTGTAGAGGAATATATTGAAAAGAACTATAAGCCGGAAGCGGAAAGTGAAACAGATTGACAAATCGAAATTTGTACAGAATATTTTTTGAAAAAGCTCTTGACAACAAAGCTTCTATATAG
>ENA-UAHN01000276-UAHN01000276.1-human-gut-metagenome-genome-assembly--contig:-NODE-276-length-14990-cov-6.813726_pt1 | contig 14990 bp, 17 predicted proteins | sample MGYA00244409_ERZ654369 | MGnify/ENA primary metagenome ERZ654369 (study PRJEB26926, sample SAMN06165271) | human gut metagenome | biome: ENVO:00009003; feature: ENVO:2100002; material: ENVO:00002003... | reverse complement strand
ACGTCTCGTGGGCTCGGAGATGTGTATAAGAGACAGGATAAAAATATTTCAGAAATAGCACTCCTTTTTTCTGTAAAGGAATCAACCATAAAAAACAGATTATATCGTACCATAAGGGAGCTTAGGCAAAATCTGGATAAGGAGGATTGATGCAGAATGAAAAAAAATGATATTTTTAGACAGGCAGCGCAGCATGAAATGCCTGATATTGAGCAGGTAAGAAAAGAATGTATCGAGGAATTACATACCACTCACAGCTCAAAACGATATCCTGCATATTTTGCTGCGATAGCGGTTGTGACTGTAGTTGTCTTGTGTATGTGTATCACGCCGGTGAGGTCATTTGCAGCCGATATGATTGAACATATTCAGGCATTAATTGATGTTAATAATGATTCGGCACGTGATCTGGTGTATAGAAAATATAGCGGTCCGACTGTTTATTTGGAAAAAGATGAAACGGTAAGCATATACTCATATACCGGTTATGAGGATGTATATATTTTGCCGGCGGAGGCAAAAGAAGCTGAAAAACTGGGAGCTATAAGCAGAGACGTTAAGGTGAGCTATAAAGTGCCGTATAGTGGGGAGTATTATATTCTTGATGGAGAAAATAAGGAGAATATCACAGACCGGGTTATTGTAGAACATGAGGGAGGAGCAGAAGATAATTTGAAAATTTCTCAATAAGGAAATCTGCCCTTGCAATATACCCTACCGGGGTATATAATGCTCTTGAAGACGGATACCCATAAGGGGTATGGTTAGACATATACAACAAATGTGGAATGAAGAAAGAAGGGAGGCACACATGGCAGAAAAAGAAACCAAATGCTGTTGCTGCAACCGCAAAAAAGAGCGGTCAGAGAAGGAATATAAGGATCTCATCAACAGACTTAGCCGTATAGAGGGGCAGATCCGTGGAATCAAGCGTATGCTGGATGAGGATTGCTATTGCCCTGACATCATCACACAGGTGGCGGCCGCAAATGCTGCGCTCAACAGCTTCAATAAAGTCCTTTTGGCCAATCATATAAAGACGTGTGTGGCAGATGACATAAGAGCCGGCAAGGATGAGACAATAGATGAGCTTTTGAACACACTGCAGAAGCTTATGAAGTAGTATTATAAGAAGGCGGGTATAAAAATGAGTACAATAATCACAATATTAATAATAGCAATAATTGCCGCTCTGGTGATTGTGGGCTTAAAGGAGACTATTAAGCATTCAAAGGGCGAGGGCGCCTGCTGTGGCGGTGGAGTCATGAAGGAGGACGAGGAAGCCACAGTACAGCTTACAGGCGAGATAGTCACGAGAGCAGATGTGCACATAGACGGAATGCACTGCATGAACTGCAAGAACTCAGTCACACGCTCACTTCAGAAGATGAGCGGAGTATCGGCAGATGTGGATTTAAAGCATGGCGTGGCACATGTTGAGGCAACCAGAGAGCTAAGCGATGAGGAAATCACATTTGCCATCGAAAGACTGGATTTCAAGGTGACAGGAATTGAGAGATTTTAGAAAAGGCTTCTGAATAGTTAGATTCGAATAGTAGAAAGAAGGAAATACAGACAGTATGAAGCAATATACAGTTACAGGAATGAGCTGTGCGGCATGCTCTGCCAGAGTGGAAAAGGCGGTCTCTAAGGTTGATGGTGTGACGAGCTGCTCTGTCAGCCTTTTGACCAACTCGATGGGAGTCGAGGGAAGCGCGACAGATGCGCAGATAGTGGAGGCAGTAGAGCAGGCGGGCTATGGAGCGAGTCCCAAAGGCACAGCAACAGAATCAGATAATGACAAAGCGAATAACAGCTTAGAGCAGCTAAAGGCAGCGCAGGATGCGCTTGTAGACAGGGAGACACCGAAGCTGCGCAACAGGCTTATAGCATCGCTCATATTCTTAGTTGTTCTCATGTATTTTTCCATGGGACATATGATGTGGGGCTGGCCGTTGCCTGAGTTTTTCAATGGAAACCATGTGGCTATGGGGCTTTTGCAGCTTCTGCTTACAGTGGCGGTAATGGTCATAAACCAGAAGTTTTTTATCAGCGGCTTTAAGGGCTTGATTCACGGCGCTCCCAACATGGATACGCTTGTTGCGCTTGGCTCTGCGGCATCGTTTGGATACAGCGTGTATGCACTTTTTGCCATGACAGCTGCGCAGGTGAATGGCGATATGGATGAGGTCATGTCATATATGCATGAGTTTTATTTTGAATCCGCAGCCATGATTTTGGCACTGATTACTGTCGGAAAAATGCTTGAAGCGCACTCAAAGGGCAAAACAACAGACGCTTTAAAGAGCCTGATGCAGCTTGCCCCAAAGACAGCAACCGTTGTAAGGGATGGCGTGGAGCAGGAAATATCTGTGGATGCAGTGAAAAAGGGCGATATTTTCGTGGTCAGACCCGGGGAAAATATCCCTGTGGACGGTGAAATAATAGATGGAACAACCGCTGTCAACGAATCGGCACTCACAGGAGAGAGCATCCCTGTGGATAAGCAGCCGAAAGATACAGTAAGCGCTGCAACAGTGAACCAGTCAGGCTTTATAAAATGCCACGCAACCAGAGTAGGCGAAGACACCACACTCTCACAGATTATACAGATGGTGTCTGATGCCGCAGCGACAAAGGCTCCTATTGCAAAAATCGCTGACAGGGTATCGGGAGTATTTGTGCCGGCGGTTATTACAATTGCAATCATTACAATAATAGCATGGCTTATAGCCGGTGAGACCGTGGGCTTTGCGCTTGCCAGAGGCATTTCGGTGCTCGTGATAAGCTGTCCGTGTGCACTTGGACTGGCAACTCCTGTTGCGATAATGGTAGGAAATGGCAAGGGCGCAAAGAGCGGTATACTCTTCAAGACAGCGGCAAGCCTTGAGGCAACAGGCCGCACACAGATTGTGGCTCTTGATAAGACAGGCACCATAACAAGCGGTGAGCCGAAGGTGACGGATATCGTGCCGGATGAGACATTTTTTGAGGAAACCGGCAATCATGCCGGAGCGCTTCTTGCAATAGCCGCATCAGTCGAGGCCAAGAGTGAGCATCCGCTTGCAAAAGCCATTATGGAGCGCGCTAAAACGGATGAAATCGCTGTCGCAGAGGTGACGGATTTTAGCGCTGTTGTAGGAAATGGCCTGACTGCAATACTTGCAGGCAAAATGATAAAAGCAGGAAATCTTGCTTTTGTCAGCAAATTTGTAAAAGTGTCAGATGATATGCGCGCGAAAGCTGTCGAATTTTCAAAGGAAGGAAAAACTCCTCTGTTCTTTGCCGCAGATGACAGGCTTTGCGGTATCATAGCCGTTGCAGATACAATAAAGGAGGACAGTCCGGAAGCTGTCAGACAGCTTAAAAATATGGGTATCAGAGTTGTTATGCTCACCGGTGACAACGAGCAGACTGCCAATGCCATTGGAAAGCAGGCGGGAGTGGACGAAGTCATCGCAGGTGTGCTTCCGGATGGTAAGGAGGCTGTCATAAGGAAGCTAAAAAAACAGGGCAGGGTAGCCATGGTTGGTGACGGAATCAATGATGCACCGGCGCTCACACGTGCGGATATGGGAATTGCAATCGGCGCGGGAAGTGATGTGGCAATAGATGCAGCGGATGTTGTCCTGATGAAGAGCCGCCTGATAGATGTACCGGCAGCAGTGCGGTTAAGCCGTGCTACGTTGACAAATATACACGAAAATCTGTTCTGGGCATTTTTCTATAATGTAATAGGTATTCCACTTGCGGCCGGTTTGTGGTATCCTTTATTAGGATGGAAGCTCAATCCGATGTTTGGAGCGGCGGCGATGAGCCTGTCGAGCTTCTGCGTTGTTACCAATGCCCTGCGGCTGAATCTGTGCAGGGTGTATGATCCTAAGCATGACAGAAAAGCAACACCAGATAGAAAAAACAAAACAAATAAACCAAATGAAAGTGAGGAAAAATCAATGACAAAGACAATGAATATCGAAGGAATGATGTGCGGCCACTGCGAGGCAAGAGTAAAGAAGGCACTCGAGGCGCTTGATGCAGTTAGTGAGGCTGTAGTAAGCCATGAGAGCGGAACTGCAGTAGTGACATTAAGCTCTGACATTTCCGATGAGAAATTAAAGGAGACTGTAGAGGCTGAGGACTACAAGGTTACATCAATTCAGTAATCAGTCAGACAGCATAACAATATGAAGAAATATATAGCATTGGTATTGGCTGCAGTGCTGGTGCTTGGGATTTTTACAGGATGTGGTAACAAGGGCAACAAAGAGACAGAATCACAGACAGATGAGAAAGCCACTGAGTCGGTGAATTCTGCAGAAAATAATACTGAGGACAGTACGCAAAACAGTACAGAAAATCAGAATGTGGCTGATACAGAGCAGCTCACCACAGAAAACGGACAGGAGAGCTCAGTTCTTGCCTGTCCGTCAGTAAACGGTAAGCTGCATGTGGAGGGCAGCAAGCTCGTTGATCAAAATAACAACGAGGTGCAGCTTCGCGGAGTCAGCACACACGGTCTTGCGTGGTATCCACAGTATGTGACCAATGATTGCTTTGCCACGCTGAAAAGCTTTGGAGCAAACGTGGTGAGGCTCGCCATGTACACCTACGAAAGCGGTGGCTACTGCACAGATGGTGACAGGCAGCAGCTTGAGACACTTGTGCAAAACGGAGTGCAGTACGCGTTCAACAACGACATGTATGTCATCATCGACTGGCATGTGCTAAACGAGGGCAATCCAAACCGCTACAGTGATGTGGCAAAGACATTTTTTGCCAAAATGGCACAGCAGTATGCCTCATACAACAACGTGATTTACGAGATTTGTAATGAGCCGTGCAACGGTGCGACCTGGGGAGATGTGAAGTTTTACGCCAGCGAGGTCATTCCGTCAATCAGAAGCTACGACAAGGATGCAGTCATACTGATAGGCACACCTAACTGGAGCCAGGATGTGGATGAGGCAGTCAAGGACCCTGTCACAGGCTATGATAATATCATGTATACACTGCATTTCTATGCCGCAACCCACAAGGAGGACTTGCAAAACAAACTAAAATCGGCGGCAGACGCCGGACTGCCGATATTTGTATCAGAGTTTGGCATCTGTAGCGCTGACGGAAACGGTCAGGTGGACATAGATTCCGCAAACAGCTGGATCAGCCTGCTCGACAGCTACGGTATCAGCTATGTGTGCTGGAATCTGTCCAATAAGGACGAAAAATCAGCGCTTCTAACACCTGCCTGCGATAAGACAAGCGGCTTTACCTATGAGGATCTAAGCGATGAGGGCAAGTGGCTGTATGGTGTGCTCACAAGTCATGTGACACAGGTCTTGAATTAACGAAAAGCCTCAGATGTACGGAAAATGGCGTACCTGGCAATGCGGGGATAGAAGCATCCATGCACTCAGCCGGCATGCACATGAGGCAGATGCAGATACTTCTCTCTGGTGGCAAGTCCGCCGCGGATATGGCGCTCTGACTTGTTGATATCGAGAATGTGACGCGCTTTTGCGGCAAGCTCCGGGTCTATGCGAAGCAGCCTGTCAGCATCCGTGATATCCTTGTGCACAGTGGATTTGCTGATGCCAAACTGCTTTGCAGCCTGACGCACCGTGGCATTGTTTTCAACTATGTAGTTGGCGATTTCCACCGCCCTTGTCTCAATATATGATTTCAAAAATACTCCTGCATATTCTGTTGTTACAGTTTATGCGGGAGTATTTTTAATATTACACACAGGTTGTAATTCTATTTACGTTTTTCGTAATAAAATAAGAAAACGGTTTCTTAATAGTAATAATAATATCAATTTTCCGTATTGCATTGGTGCAAAAGTTGCGCTGCCTGATCATATTAAGCTCATTAAATATATTAAGTGTATTAAGTATGTTAAGCGTATGCAGCAGTTATGAGCTCAATGCATTTGTCATACCCAAGCACAGAGCTGTTGAGCACCAGGTCATAATTTTTCCGGCTGCCCCACTCCTTGTCGGTGAAGTATCGGTAATTTACCGAGCGCTTCTTATCGACATCCTTTAGCAGCTTTTTGACCTCGTCATCGCTCTTTTGGTAGAGCTTTTTTATTCTTGCAGCTTTCTCAGGGGTGTTTGCCTCTATAAAAACATTCAGCACATCATCCCTGTCAGAAAGAATGTAGTCTGCGCAACGTCCCACAATAACGCATGGCTCTTTTTGCGCAATATCCTTGATGAGCTTCTGCTGGATATTGAAAATCTGGTCGGAAAGAGAAACTCCTGTGATGTCGCGCCCCACAAATGCATATGAGAAAATACTTCCGGCAGGTGCATATTCGCCCTGGTTTGCGACAATCTGCTCAGAGATACCGAGCTCCTTTGCCACATGCTCAATTATTTTTTTATCGTAAAACTCAATGCCGCATTTTTGAGCAATCTGCTCGCCGATAAAGCGACCGCCACTGCCAAACTCTCGGCTTATAGTGATTATTTTAAAACTCATGATGAAACCTCCCAGCCTATAAAAGTGTTTATAATTCATTATAACGTAATTGCACATAAAATCAAAACAGAAATTTAACAAAATCGCTTGCAGATAAGCACTCCGTAATCTATAATGACATAAGAATACATGTTGCTTTTACGTAATCAATGAGATGGCAGCAGATAACATATGTTATGTTTTTGTTATTGTTTACACCACAGTGTGGCAAACAGCAATTACGTGACGTTTCAAAGATTGTAAAACAGCAGCATAGCGAATAAACAATTAGGAGGAAAACATGGATCAGGAAAAGGTCATAGTCATAGACTTTGGTGGTCAGTACAATCAGCTTGTTGCGCGCCGTGTCCGCGAGTGCAACGTGTACTGTGAGATTTACTCATACAAAATAGACATTGAGAAAATCAAAGAAATGAATCCAAAGGGCATCATCCTTACAGGAGGTCCAAACAGCTGTTATGAAGAGGATTCACCATCATACCGGAAAGAGCTGTTTGAGCTGGGAATACCGGTGCTTGGCATCTGCTACGGTGCACAGCTTATGATGCATAAATTAGGCGGAAAGGTAATCACACCGGAGGTTGGAGAGTATGGAAAGACAGAAATCACATATTCTGCAAACGGCGTGATGTTCAAGGATCTGCCATCAGAATCAGTATGCTGGATGAGTCATTTCGACAGAATTGCAGAGGCTGCACCGGGCTTTGAGGTAGTTGCGCACACTGCAGACTGTCCAATAGCCGCAACACAGAATGTTGAGAAGAAATTATATGCAGTACAGTTCCATCCGGAGGTACTTCACACCAAGAACGGAACACAGATGATTTACAATTTCGTCCGTGGCGTATGTGGATGTGCAGGCACATGGAAGATGGATTCATTCGTCAAAAACACAATTGAAGAAATCAGAGAGCAGGTCGGTGACGGCAAAGTGCTCCTTGCACTTTCGGGTGGAGTAGACTCATCAGTGCTCGCAGCACTCCTTGCCAAGGCAATCGGCAAGCAGCTCACCTGCGTATTCGTAGACCACGGACTTCTCCGCAAGAACGAGGGCGATGATGTAGAGGGCGTATTCGGCAAAGGAGGTTCGTTCGACATCAACTTTGTCCGCGTCAACGCACAGGAGCGCTACTACAGCAAGCTTGCAGGCGTCACAGAGCCTGAGCGCAAGCGTAAAATCATCGGTGAGGAATTCATCCGTGTATTCGAGGAAGAAGCTAAGAAAATCGGAAAGGTTGACTTCCTTGCGCAGGGAACCATCTATCCGGACGTAGTGGAGAGTGGACTCGGCGGAGAATCTGCAGTCATCAAATCACACCACAACGTAGGAGGTCTCCCGGAGCATGTCGATTTCAAGGATATCGTGGAGCCGCTCAGAAACCTCTTCAAGGACGAGGTACGTAAGGTCGGACTGGAGCTTGGATTACCTGACTATCTCGTATTCCGTCAGCCATTCCCAGGCCCAGGCCTTGGAATCCGTATCATCGGCGAAGTCACAGCCGAAAAGGTACGCATTGTCCAGGATGCAGACTGGATTTACAGAAGCGAAGTGGAAAAGGCAGCAAAAGAGTACAAAGAGGCCAACGGCGAGGAACCATCATGGATGCCAAACCAGTACTTTGCAGCCCTTACCAACATGCGTTCAGTAGGTGTCATGGGTGATGAGAGAACATATGATTATGCCGTTGCAGTCCGTGCAGTCCGCACCGTGGACTTCATGACAGCCGAAGCAGCCGAGATACCGTTTGAGGTACTTCAGACAGTGATGAGCAGAATTATAAATGAGGTAAAGGGAGTCAATAGAGTATTCTATGATTTGACCAGTAAGCCACCGGGAACTATTGAGTTTGAATAGTTGGAGCAGAGCTTCAAAGCCTTTATTTTCAAGGGTTTTGAGGCTCTTTTCTTTTAGAATTGCATTTTGATTGCATTTTTTTATTCAACTGCTCTGTGATAGATTGCTGTATGCTGATTGCTGGTGTAATCGGCAACACTGGTTGTTGCCGGAGTATAAGTGAGAACGCCAGTTAATTTTTTGGCAACTTCCACGTTGGTGTTGGGATATAAATGTCCATAGGTTCCTAACGTGGTCTGTATCTTTTCATGCCCCAGACGTTCTTTAATCAATAAAGGATTTTCTCCCATACTGATGAGCAGGGAAGCATGGGAATGTCTGAGTGCATGAATTTTGATACGGTGTACGCCTGCCAATCCAGCAAGTTTTTCTAATGCCCGTGGGAGGGTGTGCTTACTGGTGGGAATCCCATTATAGCTTAGTACAAGGTCACAGTCCTTTAAAACCTTTTGCTGTACTTCCTGCCATGCTTTTAATTCTTTAATGGTATCTGTGTCAATATAGATAGTGCGAATACTGGCTTGTGTCTTTGGTTCCACAAATTTGTATTCGTCTATTGTTTTATAGTACAGCGTTTTCGTTATACTTAAAAGTCCGGTTTCAAAGTTGATATCCGACCATTGCAGGGCTGCGGCTTCTCCGATTCTCATTCCAGTCATAAACAGGAGCCAGTATGAAATGAAAAGGTAATGTTCGTAATAATCGCCCTTGTAGAGTAGGGAAATTACCTTTTGAAATTCATCCAGTGTCCAAAAATCCACTTTTGTTTTCTTGCTCTTGATGTTTCCTATCATTCGTGACGGATTTTTCTTTGCAAGACCGAGAACAACTGCTCTGTCAAAGGCAATGGAGAGCATACCCTGTACAATACGGATATAGTTTGGACTAAATTCTTTTGCGAGTTCAAGCTGCCAGTTTTGGACGTTAATGGGTTCTATCTCATCCACCGTCATTTTGTAAAAGTATGAAAAATGTTTCTGAATGGTAGAACGGCGGTTCAGATAGGTACTTTCCTTTACCTGTGTTTTATACCAAGGTAGGTAAGTCTCTTCAATGAACTGCTGAAAGGATAGCTGCTGTTTCTTTTCTGTCAATTCCTCTGTGGATGTAAGCATAAGCTTTGAATATGCTTCTCTGGCTTCCTTTTTTGTCTTGAATCCGCTTTTGTATTTCTGAATCTGTTTTCCGGTAATCGGGTGGAAACCTAAGTTTGCTCTAAAATAATAAGTTCCGTTTTCTGCTTTCTTAATAGGGTCTTTTGCCATGATTTCACTCCTTACATAAATGTGCAAGAAGTACAATCAGTTTGATTTATCAGTAAAAGTAATCCCTAACAATTCTTCCACAGCTTCTCTGGGAACCCTGTCCAGTTTGCGTGACTGATAGTAGGTATGCCCTTTTGAAATCATAAGTTTTTTTGCTTCTCTTATGATGTCTGCTGCGAATGAAGTCCCATAACCCAGTTCTATTAAGTCTTTTTTTGTTACTGTAATCATGTTCCTCCTTTCCATAGACCAGATATGGAACCCTCAATATCTGTCTATATTATATCAGATTTTGTGGCAAAAGTAATATTAAGATTGTATTTCCTGCGAATAGTTATTTGATTTTGAATGAAAAATTCTAATTCAAAATAGTATATAAGCAAGCCGAGCAGCTTTCGCTAAAGCTCATGGGAATCTCACCCCTGCATGGTTCTCATCCAGCCGTACCCTTTGCCAGCGGTGCTACATCATCACACGGACTAAGGCTGTACGGAAGTATCATTATCACAATAGAAAGGTCATGGCGGCAGCTCTGCGGTAAGCTGCTTATGGAACGCTGGCAGGAATCGCTATCCGGTTTCATCCCTCTTTTGGTGGGTCACGGCGTGCCAGCCCAACGGCTCTCTTTCTATCGAAACGTATTCGGCTGCTTTATGCTGCGTTGATTAGACGCTTTCTTTTTCAAGGAACAATCCGGCTTTGTCAGCCTGTTAAAATGCACTGGTGATAATGCACTTTAATAGACTGGCAAGCTCTGTCTGGGAAGCATGGGCTTGTCCATGCTTCCACAGGAGAGCGTTATTTTTACTTTGGTTCCCTGATTTCAAAAGATAAAATCTTTGCAATCAGACGTGTTTCCATCCGGCGGCGTAGGGTTTCATCTACAACCATGTGAGTATTGCCATATTCGTCTTTCATGGGACGCATGGAACGGCTGGCAATAAAACCGCTGTAATGGCGTACAATCTGGTTGACTGCTTCAATATCACCGTCCGCAGCCCTTACAATTACAGGAAACGGAATCATAGGGTGCTTTGCTGTCATGCTTCTTCCTCCATAAATTTTTTGATAAATTCCAGTCCGGCGTGTCTTCTTCTCTGGATGGTAGAACGGTTGACTTCCAGAATTTTTGAAATTTCCGTATCGTCAAATCCAAGAAAATAATATCTCAGGATAACGTCACGTTTCTTTCCATCCAGATTTTCTAATGCTTCTGCTAATAGGCTGTTTTCAATACGGACAGTAAATCCATCCATTTCAAAAGTATGGAAGTGGGATGGATAGGTGTCTTCGGAAGAAAACAAGTTGACGGTGTAATCGTCCATATCACAGAACAGGGTTTCCCGTTTACACTGTCTGGACAACGCTTTGAGATAGTCTTTGCGTTCATCCTCCATAGCGACTTTACAGATGTAATCAAACTGGTTCTCTATGGTTGTCTGAAATTCAGATGGCTTCATCATTGCTCACCCCCTTTCCAGCATTGAAAGGGAGCGAGCTGATAGGAATTTCTGCTTCTTTCCCCCTTTTCGCTCTTAGTCCCGACAGGACAGGGGGTGCAGTTGCGTTTTGAGAAGAAAAATTTAAAACCTTTTTCTTCCAACTAAAAAAGCACGCAAACAGACGATATTTCTGCTTGTGTGCTTCGATAGTTCTTTCTATGTATTCTGAAAAACCATATTGAGGTTCAGACTTTTCTAGTGTAGGTGAATGGCTTTTTTTAACAGTTTACCGAATGTAGATATATTTAAGAAAATATTTTGCATAGCGGCTTCCTCCTGTAAGCCGCTGTCTGTATAAAGTAGTAGACTTTAAAAATCATCTATATTTCATGCAAAAAAAGACGGCGGCTTTTGTTAAACCGTCGTCTGGAAAGGCTTATGTGATTTTGACGCAAGGAAAGTATGCTGCCAAATAACGGTTTTTTTTATTTCCGTTTCGGCAGCATAGTTTTATCTTTGATACGCATAATAGGAACTGTACAACTATACAATACGTTTTTCTATACCTGTCGCTATTACAACAGGAACAGTAAAATGTACAGAGGTGGTGTATTATGCGTAAAAAAGAAGATAAATATGATTTCAGGGCGTTTGGGCTTGCCATAAAAGAAGCCCGTAAAAAACAGGGTTTGACCCGTGAACAGGTGGGAGCAATGATTGAAATTGACCCACGCTATTTAACCAATATTGAGAATAAAGGGCAGCACCCAAGTTTACAGGTGCTTTACGACCTTGTATCTCTGCTGAATGTATCAGTGGATGAGTTCTTTTTGTCCTCTGATAATCCGGTAAAAAGCAGCAGACGAAGACAGCTTGAAAGTAAAATTGACAATTTTACAGACGCAGACCTTGTTATCATGGAAAGCGTTGCGGATGGTATTGTCAAATACAAGGAAATGGAAGATAAATAACTTCTATTGTCTGCAAGAATAGGACTGAAACTAAAATGAGCCGATAGTCTATAAGCTGTAATAGCTTATAAATTATCGGCTCTGCGTCTAAGCGTCTGGCTCTTTGATAATTTCTATTTTGAAGTTATTTACGCATATCAAACTTTCTTTTTTACATTTTGGACAATACAACGGAAAGTTTTTTAGCTGTGTATCTTTTCGTATTTTAATCCTTGTTTTATTGTTGCATATAGGACAAATAACCCACTCCATCATATTCATTCTGAACCTCTGCAAAAAATTTGTATTGCTTCATTAAAAAAAGCTGCAAGATTTCCACTACTAAATCTATTTATAAAAGTGGTAAATCTTTCATCTGTAATATAGAGAACTCCCAAATTAGATAAAATTTGTTTATTACATTCATAAAAGTGTTCAGAAATATATTGTTGCCATTCATGTACTATTGCTTGTACTTCTGAACTTTCCGCAGGACTATTTTCATACATAGCTAGTTTTTCAAAAATATTGCGAGCCATTGAATAAAAAGATTCTATTTCTTTCTCTTGTATTTGCTTTGAATGGGAAGAAAACATAGTCTTGTATTCTCTGAAACTTTCAGTATTTCCCCATTGTTCTAATACTTCTTCTTGAAATTGCGATTGTAACTCAAGTATTTTTGCATTTGAAAATGCAGAAAATTTAATTTCTTTATTTCCGTTGATTGTGTCTTTTACAAGTGAAATCAAAGCTTCTATTCGTTCTTTCTGAGCTTCCAAAATCAGTACATGACGCTCTAATGCTTCTGAACGAACATAATGAGGTGAATCCAGCAGTTCCTTAATTTCTTTTAGGGCGAATCCAACTTCTCTAAAAAACAAAATTTCCTGAAGCCTAGTTAAATCGTCGTCTGTATACTGACGGTATTTTGCTTCGGTTATAATAGATGGTTTTAATAAACCAATTTCATCATAATAATGTAGTGTTCGAGCAGTAATACCTGTTAATTTAGCAACTTCATGGACTGTTTTAGCTTTTTCATTCATTCCAAAAATCCTCCGTAGCATTTAAAATTTCTTTTGCAGGTAATAGAGTTGCTTCGACAATGTTTTTTCCAGTCTTTTGCAAGTAGTGTTTAATCAAGTGATAGCCACACGCATATCCGGAACAATAGGGTAATCCGACCTGAGGATAGTTTTGTAATGCTGCCATTTCATCACCATAAAGGTATGCATTCAGATTTTCTAATCCTTGAACATTTAAACCGTCCCGAATAATAGGCTTAATATATTCATTTAAGGTTTCTATATCAGTTTTTGTTACCCAAGGACCTGCTTTATCTTCACCATACAGAAATGTTGCAAAGTTTTCTGCCAATCCCTCATTGACTATCATTTCACCAAGAGTGATGTCATTCTTCCATTTAATAAATTGAAATCGTACGTTGTGATTAGTTTCATGTGCTAATGCTACATGAAGATGTGATAAAGTGTATTCATTAGGTAGTAACCAAGAAAAAATATATCCTGGAATACCACCATCACCACAGTAACCATCATTTAAAATAATGTAAGGATTTTTAGCATTTGCAAGTAAAATTGTAAACGCATATTCTTTAATGGGTAGATTAACACCGTGTTCAACAAAGCAATTCAACGACTGCTGAATGGATAACTCACATTTTTCCCAGAGTGTATTATCAGAAATTAGCTTAATATTATTTTGTTGCTTTTGGTCAACAGCGGTTGGGGCGATATGTCCAAGCATTTCGCTTGCCATAATTACATCATATCCATTAGGCGTTAGAGCTTTCATAGGAACACTATAACAAGCCCACTTTTTTTCAAAAGGCTTCATAAGTTCATATCTATAAATGTCATTTTTTTTGTCTAACGGTGCATTCATAATTTTTGAATAAACTTTGTCAGAACGGATAGCGGATATTTTCATAATTCTAGTTCCTCCTTTTGGTTTTATCATATACTATGACGTAACGTTAAAGTCAATAGGCAAATTAAAAATTATCACAGATGTATGGTAAATAATTAAATGTCTTAGTAGACAAAGGAAATAGAGGTTAAACAACATAAATTAACTTGATTGTCGAAGTAGAAATTGTTGTTTGAAATATTGATGGAAAAGTAAATAAAAATTGCAATAGGCAGATGGTATTGTCAAATCTAAGGAAGTGGGGGAAATGTAAATCCTCCACTTTTGTTTATAATTGCAGTGATATTAGAATTGATACTCTGCAATATTTTTGAAATCATTGTTCAACACATAATATACCTTATTTTTAGCAACGGAATATACAAAAGAAACTCTGGTTGCCCAAAGTCCTTCCTGACGTACTGACCTAAGTACATCAAAGGCGTTGGAAATAGAGAAGTTTTCTCCATATCCTTGCAGTAAATCCTTTGCCTTTTCATATCTGTTATCCCCAGATAAAACATATGGATTAGTCAATTCTGGTTTTAGAATGGAGTAATTTGTTATTAAGGAATATTTTTCTTTTTCCAAGCGATACCCAATCCCCGGTTCAATAATGAGAACACGCCCATTTCTATCCGAAAACATAGCCTGCATAGTAGTGTCAGGTGCATAAGTAATTTTCTTTTTTTTCACTATTTCCAATGAATCGTCAAAAGAGAGATTGCCTTTTATAAAGTTTTCTGTCAAATCAGCTATTGTATAGCATGATTCATTACCGCAAAATTGTGCATTGTCATTTCCATGTACATACAACAATGTGCCAACATTCCCATTTCTATTGATTCCGTGAAAAGAGTGGTACTTATTATCGGACATTTTTATCCCTATAAAAAAACGGTCTTTTTCGGTAATTACAATATGTTCCCATTCAGAAAGGTCAATATCAAAATTGAACCCAACAATGGTTTCTTTTCCATTATACACAAATCTTGTACACATATTTGTATTTCCTTTCGCAAACTAATTTAAATCTGTCTCTTATACACATCTGACGCTGCCGACG
>ENA-UAHN01000268-UAHN01000268.1-human-gut-metagenome-genome-assembly--contig:-NODE-268-length-15122-cov-4.129156_pt1 | contig 15122 bp, 10 predicted proteins | sample MGYA00244409_ERZ654369 | MGnify/ENA primary metagenome ERZ654369 (study PRJEB26926, sample SAMN06165271) | human gut metagenome | biome: ENVO:00009003; feature: ENVO:2100002; material: ENVO:00002003... | reverse complement strand
ACGAGATTCCTCTACGTCTCGTGGGCTCGGAGATGTGTATAAGAGACAGAGATAAGGATCGAGAGATCTTTGCAGGTAGACATTCCTGAGGATATGATCCTTAATGGTGAGGTCATCAACCTTTCAGGTCTGTCTGAGTTACTGCTCACTCAGATCAAGGCTGAGGACATGATGGATAAGGACGCTATCGTTACTTTTTCATCGAGCAATATCGTATTCAAGGAGCTTGTAGTTCCAAAGGCAAAGGGTAATGAGTTCCTGCTTATGGTACAGAACCATATGAGCCAGGAAATGGGTATCACAGATGAGTATTCTATCTCATATACAGTAGTAGGTGAAGCAGGTGAGGATAATCCTGGTGCAGTGAAGGTACTTGCAACAGCTTGCCCTAGTACGATAGTTGAAAGCTACAGAAAGCTTTATAACATTATGGGCATGAACCTCAGATCTGTTAACATCGGATGTAACTCTATCGCAAGAATCGTTCTTGCTGACAAGTCCAACATGGAGAAAATGCCACTGTTGGTTTGCCAGATCGATAAGAACTTCCTTGGTCTTACACTTTTTGAGAATGGACAGATGGCATTCGCCAGATACGTTCCTATCTCAGAAGAAGATTATGATTCTGACGATTATATCACTGAAGCTCTTAATGAGAACATCTTCAGAATGGAGCAGTTCAATAAGGCAAGAGGAGGTTCAGGACTTGAAAATGTTATTCTCTATGGCTTTATCGAGGACTACATCAAACTCGTTGACGCTCTTGACGGTCTTGATATAAAGGCTTCTGTTCTCGGTGTGCCTGCTCAGATCACAGGTTTTGAGAACTTCGAGTTTACAGTATTCGCTAATGCTATCGGTGCTCTCTATAAGAGAAACAAGGCAACAGAGAAGATCAATCTCCTCGAAGTCGATCAGTCCACAGGTAAGGGCGGCAGCAGCGGAATGGGTTCGCTACTCATGACAGGCGGTATCTTCGCTGCGGCAGCCGCAGTGCTTATCGCAGGTGCAACACTTGTTATTAATCTCAGGAAGAGTTCTATCGAGAAAGATATAGACAAGACTAATGATAAGATAGCTGTTTGCAATGAGAAGATCGCCCAGAACCAGATACTTCACAATAAGATGAAGATCATGCAGGATTATTCAAACTATGTTACATCAGCAAATGCAGCTCTTGAAACACTTCCGGTCGTGTCAAGTGAGATGTTTGACGACATCAAGGAAGCTCTTGGCTCTTTCAAGTATGAAGGCTTTACATATAACCTTGAAGCTGGTACAGTAACACTTACTAAGGTTGAGCTTGATGATCAGTCAGATGTAAAAACAGCAATCGATGCCCTTGTAGGTACAGGACTCTTCCAGGAAGATGTAGGATACAACGGATATTCGATCGGTGAAGACGGCAGCTCAGGCGTAACGCTTGATTCGCTGACACTTTATCTTAAAGAAGAGGGCGAGGGTGAATAATTATGAAGTTGAATTATCGTGATAAAATGATTTTGATAGTAGTATTCGTACTGCTTATAATTGTTGCAGGTTTTATGCTCTTTATTAAGCCTGCCATTGATGAGTGTAGTCAGGCAAGCAGTGATCTGGAATCAGCAAAGGTACAGCTCAGCGAGCTTGAAGATCAGGTAGACAAGGATAAGAACCTTGCCGCTGAGATTCAGACACTTTATACAAGCACCTCACAGGTCGCAGCTAACTTCTATGATTATCAGGTAGCATACAAGGCTACTGATAAGGTTCGTGAGCTTTTTAATGTTGATGATGTAAAGATCAAAAACTCCAATATGACTATTTCATCATACGGCAGCACAGTTCTTTCGCCTTTTGCTTATGAGTCAACAGCAACAGCTACTGATTTTGACACTAAGGTAGATGAATACAATAATGCAAGCACAACTGATTCATCAGCTGCAGACGCAAACACAGACGCAAATGCAGCTGATACCAATGAAACAGCTGCACAGACAATAGGTTACTATAGCCTTAACATTCAGTTCAAAAGCTCGCTTTCAGGTTTCAAGAATTTTGCTGACAACCTGACGACAAACAACGAAAAGAGCATGGTGATCGAGAATGTTAGCATTGAAAATGTCAACGAGAGCGAGATCTCCGGTACAATGACACTCAATATGTACGTTTTGAAGAAGCTTGCTGATCCTTTTGCCAGCTAAGAGAAAACTATTTGGTAGGATAAGGAATATTTCTTATCCTGCCAATTAGTGCTATATAATGATTAAAAATTTTATATAAGTAATCAACCTGTGTAAAATGAAAAAAAGTATAGCATAAGTGATAATAAAACTAAGAAAGGTGGTTAATATGAAGAATACTCCGAAGAGGAAACAAAGAAACAAACCCGGAGTCGTGCTTTTCACAGCGGTTGCTGTCATGCTCATGCTGTCAATACTTTTGACTGCAACTGTTTCTTTTGTTTCGGTAAATAGGACAAAAACAAATGATAACTATAAGAGCAAACAGGCTTATCTGACAGCTTCATCTACTCTTGAAAGCTTTATTAATCAGATACAAACTGATACTGCTCCAACTAATGATCCTACTGCAAAGGCTCAGCAGAAAAAGGCTATCGAAAACCTTAAAAAGCTTGCAAGCGCCAACAGCGGTAAGGGTACTACCACTAACGTAAGCTATAACGGCGTAGACGGTAAAAGTGATAATATCGGTACTACCAAGATAACTGTAGCACAAGAGGGCACAAGTGCCAAATACATCGTTGTTACTTGTGAAACTACTTACCTTGGAAAGACAGAACAGGTAGCAGCACATATCTCTATTCGCTCAGATCCAAAGCCTGCCGACTATACAAATACTATCGAGCTTGTTGGTAACGGCGGCGCAGGTTATGATAACCTTAACGTTATCGGTGACATGGCTGGTATCAATAATACCACTGGTAAGGTCTATAGATTTACAAACAATACGAGTATCTATGGTTCTTATCTTATGTATGGTTCTTTGGAGGTTTCAACACAGCCTCTTATCATGCTCAAGCCTAGTCTTGTAGACGAAAAGCAGGGTTCAACTGTTACAATTTCTGAAAACCTTGATGTTTCAAATGAATTCCACATCAACTCCACAATGGCAAGAGCAGACGGATATAACTATGTTAATATCGGTCAGAAGCTCTCCACTTCAAACCATATGGACGTTGGTTCTTCAGGTTTTGATGTCGATTTGTTCTGTTGTGAAGCTAACATTGGCGGAAATGACTATACACAGTATGGTAACTTCTACGTTTATAAGGGCGCAGGTGCTTATAATGGCGATGCAACATTTGGTGCAGCTGGTCAGACGATCAATGGCTCTCTCTATGTCGAGGGTGATCTTAATGTCACAAAGTCACTTAAGGTAACAGGCTCTGTTTATGTTACCGGCACTATCACGGGTAAAGATAAGATTGTCTGCCAGGCTTCAAATATTCATGAAGGAGCTGTTCTTAGCAAAGCAGGTCGTGACGCAAAGCCACAGATACCTGTATCTGCTGATGCCTATGTATATTATCCGGAAGATTTCTTCATGAGCAGTGATACTAATGTGACAACGATCTCTGATGAATATCAGGCTTTCTATAATGGCAAAAACACTAAAACTTTCAATACCTTTGCAAGCGATCCAAGCTATTGGAATAATGTTGACTACACGCTTACTGAGCCAATAGACCTTACAGGAACAGGAGCTAAGACTCCAGTTACAAGCCGCTACAAATTGAGAATAACATCAAGCTGTACATGGGCATCTGATCTTTCGTTCAATGATTATGGCAATGGTTCAAGGATCCTCGTTGATGTTTCTGATTCTTCGGGTGATATCGTTATAAGACTTCAGAATGGTCTTAATCTTGGAGCAGAATGGTCACCTGTAATAGTTGTTAGAAATCGTTCAACTATAATTGATACGACTACAGGTGACAGAAAATACAACTGCTATTTTGTTTCAGACTCAGGCAGTGCTATTACACTTAATGGTATCGACTCAGTAACAGGCAAGTCACAGCATTCAGGCTCTAGTGCTTGTAACTATAGCTTTAAGGGACTTAAGGTATTTGATTATGATACTTACGTTCGTATGTTTGATTCTTCTGTTCTCAATAATACAAAGGGTAACCCTGGCTTACCACAGAGCGGCTTTGTTCTCAACCCTACATCTGTAGATGTTGCAGGCTCTTACAGACCGAAAAACAGCAGCATCATCTTCCTGTTTGGTGAGAACACAACACTTAACGCTACAGATCAAAGCTTCTTCCAGGGCTCATTCTATTCACCACAGGCTATCGTTAATATCGCAACAAGCGGTCTTGGCGGACTTGTGGTAACAGACTCAGCAGGCGGAAAAATGACCGTTCAGTGCTGTGCGGTCGGCGTAGTTATCGCAAACAGCTTTGGTAACGCCAATACAGCGTTCTATGTATACACCAAGCCTTCAACTACTTCTGTAATGCAGAATGCGAAGGGCGACAAGGATGATTGTGCTTACGGATACGAACTTGACAGATATGATCACTACTAATTGAAAGGAGTATACTCATGAAAAAGAACAGCAAAAATAAAAAGGGTATGACTCTTGTAGAGGTCATCATAGCAATGGCACTTTTGTCAGGTATGTCAGCTATGCTTGTTACAGTTGCTGTAGCGGCAAAAAGACAGAATCTTGAAAACTACTACCGCAACAATGAAATGTATACTCAGGCAGTAAATGCCGAGCAGTATAATGATAACAAGACCGTCAATATGAACGAGTTGAAGGTAAACAAGTTCTCTTCAAGCGGCAAAACTACAAATGAGTTTGCCCTTGAGGCAGACTTTGGAAGCGGCATAAAGTTCAATACTACAGCCTATGGCTTTAAAGCAAAGCTTAATAATATTGATGAAGACGCAGGCTATCAGCTCAAATTTCTTCAGGGTAAGGACATAAACATTACGCCTAATCCTGAAAAGAGCGTTTACTGGGTAAAGTTTTATAACAATTCAGGGGCAGATATGGATTTCTATGCTCTTACGCCTGAGCTTACAGGCGGAAAGTTCTTTGATGTAAATAATAACTCATCAGGAAATTCACTTCTTATCCCTATCGGTGACGGTGGAAATCAGCAGTTTGGCGTTGTGCTTTCAGGCGTAACAGGAAGCGATTATTTCGGCTTCTCACAGTCATCTGATCTTTACAGCAGCGCTCCAACAGCCGATGCGGCTGCATTTAAGATCACAGATGCGACCTTTGACCATTATCTTGAAAAAGATGCGTCAGGTAAAGCTACAGGTTATGTAGTTATCCATTATATGGGTGGTTCTGATTACAAAAACCAGGCCGAATATGACGATGCACAATCAACACCATAAGGAGGGAGGATCTTGAAAATGAATAAAAACCGCAAGGGTTTTACCCTTGTTGAGCTTATCGTTGTGGTAACGATTTTCGGCGTGATCCTCGGAGCTATCCTTAATATGATCAAACCTGCAAATAACGTTTATCATGACGCTGATGCAACAATGGAAAGCAATGTCATAGGTTCAGGTCTTATAGACTATCTTGATGATGAGCTTAGATATTCGACCAATGTTCTTGTGCTTAAAGATTATATTGGTGTGCCTGATGTTTCAACCTCTGGTACTATCGGTGAAAGCGGTGTGACCTATTCAAATTGTATCGTTATTGACAATAATAATCTTCGTGGCTATAGTCTGAAAAACTATTCAGGCAACGACACGGATACAGCCGCAAAGAGAATGGGTGCAAAAGGCTGTATCCTCAATGTAGGTAAGGTAAATACAGAGGGCTTAAACTTTAATAATTCTGCTGTTGCAAGAGGCGTTGATTTTTACGACAATTATAAGTTTGATATCGGTGCAAGTATCAGCAATATTGAGGAAATGCGTACTCTCGACGTTTCTCTTACAGCCTATCAGCCAACATATGAGAACGGAAGCTATACTTTTACGAAAACAAAGTATAAAAAGGACGCAGCAGTAAATCTCACAAATATTAACATAGATGAAGGCGATTCATACAATGTTAATGACTATAAAAATTTCTCTGTAGATCCTGATTATGTCACATATCCTCGGGCAACTACTGCTCCTGCAGGTTGCACAGCTCAGCAGGAAAAGTATTACAGCTCTGACGCTTCAAACAAATATACTTATATTTTCTATGATAAGACAACAGTTTCAAGTTCAAAAACATACAGTGTAAAGTTTATCTACTCTGCTAGCGACCCTGAACCAACGCTTCGTGGTAAACAGATAGATACTAAGTCTGTTAAGGCGGGTACAGTTTATCAAACTCCACCTTCTATGCCATCAAGAACAGGTTATGGCACGCCTTATTGGGTAGACAGCAAGAATAACGTTGCTGATTTTACAACAGGCGTAACAATAAATAAGGATATGGTATTCTCCTGTGTTTATCCGCCTGTTGCACCGAAAGCCCAATTTAATGTAACGTTTGAGAATATCAACGGTTCTACATTTACAACAACAAAAGTCTATGATGGCGACTTTGCAAATGACCCGGGAATTCCAACTGACATGGATACTATAAAACAGGATTTTGTTAAGTGGGTATACAAATCAGATAACTCAAAGGGTCTTACTGATGTTTCTATTACAGATAGCTCAGTTGTTTTCGTTCCAGTTGTACAGAACAAGCATAAGGTTGAGTTTAAATTAAACGGTTCTTTAATAAATGCTTCAACTATTTATGTTTCTGATGGACAGTATGCAAATTATCCAGGAGCTACCCCTGTTTCGTCAGACGCTGATAAGATATTTGGCGGTTGGGTCGTAGAAGGAACAAGCGATGATATATCTACTAAGGTTATAACATCAGATACTGTTTTTGAGGCAACCTTCATTTCAAAACCGACAAATGATTTGTACGTTATCAGCAGTATCGCAAGAAAAATCAATGATGGTGAGATAGACTATGATATAACAATACAGAATAATGGTTCTGATGTTGTAAAGATCTGGTCTTTAAGTGCTAATGTTGGTTTTGCATTTGATCAGATGCAGGCGGATTGGAGATTGAAAATTCCAAATGATAAGGTTTGTGGATTTACAACGAACAACGATTTGAATAACCCATCAAACTGTGTATTTATTCCAGCGGGTGGAACCGTCACAGTTACGTTGTATTTTAAGAAGTACAACGATCCAAAGTATACTGAGGATCTTTCAAAGTATTCACTTAACCCATCTGATATTACAGTATCTAAGGTACAGTAATTTCTTTTCTCAATCAGACCCCTCCACGGGTCTGATTGCTGAAAAAATCCCCTTAACAGAAAACTTCTATTAAGAGGATTTTTTGAGCAAAAAAATTCCGCAGTATCAAACTGCGGAATTTGTGCAATTATCTTATTATCAGCATTGCTTCGTTCATCATCTCGTTAAGACCAGTAAAGTCCATGTACCATGAGCCGATCTGCTCTGAGTACAAAGCTGCAACAGCAATCCCTATGGAGAGATATGGACCAAATGCAAATACTGAATCACCGCTTCGGTGCTTCTGGATAAGTCCGCCGATCGAGCCTGTTATTAGTCCAATTAGAAGCGCTACCAAAGCACCCTGCATTCCGAGAAACAACCCTGCGGCTGCCATGAGATATACATCTCCCATGCCCATTGCTTTCTCATGTGTGATAAGACAAATAATAAGCAAAGGCACGCTCACAATGAAAAATCCAATCAAGTGTGATTTAAGCGTAAGTCCCGTCTGATCTCTGCAGAAGATGTATTCTGCAATACCAAGCAAACCTATGAATATCACCACATATGTGTTGATAAGCTGAGTGTCCCAGTCCATGAAGAATACAACGATAAGAGCAGAGAATAACAGACAGACAAGTGCCGCACGCAGAGGATTGAAAATTCCATTAAAATGGTAGAATACCCATAAGTAAAGCAGTGCGTTCAGCGTTTCAACTATAGTGTATCTTGCCGATATCTTTGCACCGCAGCTTCGACACTTTCCACGAAGTATGCACCAGCTTACTATCGGTATCAGGTCACGCCGTTTGATCGGCTCACCGCAGGTCATACAGTGAGAATTTCGCTTGATAAGACTTTCATTTTTCGGCAATCGGTATATGCAGACGTTAAGAAAACTGCCTATGCACGCTCCGAAGATGAACACAAATACATAAATGATTATGTATGATAAGGTTAAATTATCCACAGTGATCCTCCTTTGGATTCATTAGTTAATATATTAATTTTATCATACTTTCATGAAGATTACAATAGATAATATGATTTTTTTGCGGTTTTTGCACCGCAGCAGACGTTTCCGCAGCGTCGGATCCCTAAATCAATGCGGAGGATTGGAGTAATATATATGAGAAACGGCCCTATCGGTCAGTATCTGGTACAGAAAGGTCTTATAACTGAAGAACAGCTTCAGGAAGTCCTTGCCAAACAGAAGGAGCAAAAGGGAAGACTTTTTGGTGATGTCATTATTGACATGAAGCTCGTTACCGATGTTCAGTTCTGTCAGGTCCTCGCCGAGCGACTGAATGTGTCTTATATCGACCTTGATAATACAGAGCTTATGCCTGATATAGTCAAGAAGATACCGGAGGCAACTGCAAGAAAGTATAACGTCATAGCAGTCAGCAAAATAGGCAAGCGTATGACCGTTGCAACTAATGACCCTATCAACTTCTATATTTTCGAGGATCTCCGTGTTATCACAGGCTGCAGCATAACACCTGTCCTTGCCACAAAGTCATCTATCAACCGTGCAATCGGTAAGATGTACTCAGAAGGTCAGGTTAACTCCGTTGTTGACGAAGCTACAAAGCAAAAAGAGGAAGAGCTTAACCTTGAAGAACTCAAGGATATCTCCGAGGAGAGAATCGAGAACGCTCCTATCGTTAAACTTGCTACCGCTATCGTCGAGAACGCCCAGCGTCAGGATGCAACGGATATCCATATCGAGCCATTCAAGGATAAAACCGTTATCCGTATCCGTGTAAACGGCGACCTTATCGAGCTTATGACCCTTTCTGCAGCACTTCATACTTCGCTTGTTACCCGTTTCAAGATCTTGAGCGGCATGAATATCGCCGAAAAGCGTATCCCGCAGGACGGCCGTATGTCACAGGTCGTTGACGGCACAACTCTCGACCTCCGTGTATCTAACCTTCCAATGGTGTACGGTGAGAAAGTCGTTCTCCGTATCCTCGCAACAGGCGATATGTCCCTTAGAAAAATAACCGACTTGGGTATGACCGAGTATAACTATAAGAGATTTGAGTCTTGCCTTAAAGTGCCACAGGGTGTTGTCCTTGTAACAGGCCCTACTGGTTCAGGTAAATCTACCACACTTTATGCCGCGCTTGGTGAGATCTCAAAGCCTAATAACAATGTTATTACCGTCGAAGACCCAGTCGAGAAAAAGATCGATGGCGTAAACCAGTGCCAGATAAACGAAAAGGCAGGCATGACATTCGGTGCAGCCCTTCGTTCTATCCTCCGTCAGGACCCTGACATCATAATGGTCGGAGAAATGCGTGATACCGAAACTGCTGAGATCGCTATCCGTGCCGCTATTACAGGACACCTTGTTCTGTCAACACTTCATACCAATGACGCCGCTTCTACTGTAACAAGACTTGTTGATATGGGCGTTGAGGCGTACATGGTCGCAACATCACTTATCGGTATCGTTGCTCAGCGTCTTACAAAGGTGCTTTGCCCTGAGTGCAAAAAGCCTAGAATGTCAACTGAGGAAGAAAACGAGCTTATGGGTCTTGACCATTCAGTACAGGTGTATGACCCATGTGGCTGTCCAAAGTGCAATAACACAGGATATAAGGGAAGAACCGCTATCCATGAGATACTTCTCGCAACACCGTCTATGCAGGCTCTTATCACAAGGGGAGCAAAAGCTGACGAAATTCAGGAGCTTGCAAAGAAAGAGGGCTGTCACCTGCTTCGTGACAACGTTTCAGAGCTTGTTCAGCAAGGCAAGACCTCAATGGACGAACTTATCCGTGTAACATATGCTGTATAAAAAAGAAATATATGGAGGTAAATTCTAATGGCAATCGACATTAACAAAATTCTTGATGAAGCAAGAGCCCTTGGCTGTTCCGACCTGCACTTCACCGTAGGTATTCCGCCGATAGTTAGACAGGGCGGTAACCTGAGAAAGCTTTCCTCATATCCTGATATGACCGAGATCGAAATTCTCAAAATATGCGAGGATATGTGTACAGATAAGCAGCGTCAGTCTATCAAAGACCATATTGATACCGACTTTACATATGTATCTTCAAGAGGTTTCCGTCACCGTGTAAACGTGTATCGTCAGAGAGGAAACACGGCCATCGCTCTCCGTCTTTTGAGAAACGATATCCCGACCCTTACCGACCTTGACCTGCCACCTATCCTTGCAGAGTTCTCAATGAGACCTCGTGGACTTGTGCTTGTAACAGGCCCTACCGGTTCAGGTAAGTCAACAACTCTTGCCGCAATGATCGACCATGTAAATATCCATAAATCAGCTCATATCATCACTATTGAGGACCCTATCGAGTATATGCACGCTCATAAGAGATGTATGGTAAACCAGAGAGAGATCGGACCTGACGTACCGAGCTTCTCACTTGCTCTCCGTGCTGCTCTCCGTGAGGACCCGGACATTATCCTCGTAGGAGAAATGCGTGACTTCGAGACTATCGAAGCTGCTGTTACCGCCGCTGAAACAGGACATCTTGTTATGAGTACACTTCATACAACGTCCGCGCCGTCAACTATCGACCGTATCATCGACGTTTTCCCTGCTCACCAGCAGCATCAGATCAGAACTCAGCTTGCTTCCGTTCTTGTAGGTATCTGTACTCAGACACTTTGCCGTACATTTGACGGCACAAGCCGTGTAGCTTGCTGTGAGATTCTTAATGCAACAGACTCTATCAAAGCTATGATCCGTGACGATAAGGTGCATCTTATCGGTTCAGCTATGCAGACAGGTAAAGCAACAGGAATGCAGACCATGGATCAGGAGCTTGCAAAGCTCGTTCGTTCGAGAACGATCTCCATGGACGTTGCGCTTGAAAAGTGCGTAAACCCACAGGATCTCAAGAGATTTATCGCAGGCGGAGCTTAAACTACAATATTAATAATAAAGAGCGTTTTTACCGAGAAAGTAAAAACGCTCTTTTTGTTTACCTTTTTGTCAGCCCTTGACCTTGCTGTCATTGTGCCATACGTTGTTGTAAAGAAAAACAAGCACAGCCATGGCAATTATGATAAAATATCCAAGAAAGCTCCAGCCATCAGGAATATCTCCAAAAAGGAAATATCCTAAAATCGTGGTAAAAATCAACTGCGAGTAATCATAAACCGATATCTCCCTTGCAGGTGCGTGAGTGTAAGCCGCAGTTATAGCGAACTGTCAGCCTGCCGCACCTGCGCCAGCTCCCAATAAACAAAGTATTTGGAAAATCGTCATAGGGTGGAAATCTAATATTAGAAATGGCAGGGTGAACAAGCAGGAAAATCCCGAGAAGTATGCAACTATCACCGCACCATTTACTCCATGCTGTCCTAAGTATCTTACGCAAGCGTAAGCAAGTCCCGCTCCCATTCCTCCTAGAAAACCGATAAGGGCAGGGAAGAAGTCCACATTCTGAAAACTCGGCTTGATGATAAACAAGCTTCCTATAAATGCACAAATTACAGTGAAGCCCTGAAAGAAAGTCAGCCGCTCTTTAAGGAAAATAAAAGAGAAAATGATAACGAAAAACGGTGACATTTTGTTTAGCATGGAGGCGTCAGACAGCACAAGATGATCTATGGCATAAAAGTTTCCAAGCATTCCTAGCGTGCCAGCAAGCGCCCTCACAAAAATGACCGCATTGTTCTTTTTGCCCTCAATGTGAAAGCGTATGTGATTTTTCTTAAGAACTCCAATAGCGAAAAACAACGCCACAAAATTTCTGAAAAAGGTCTTTTGCACCGTCGGTAAGTCTCCCGAAAGCCGTACAAACGCGAACATGAATGCAAACGAAAAAGCCGACAGAATAATGTAAATAATAGCCTTGTATTTACTTTTCATCTCTGTCACCTCCGTTCATGTAAATGTGTTCACGCCTCAGCTCTTTTATAAGCTCGCCAACCTTCCACTTTTGATTATGCATTGTGACCATTGCTTTCAACTTCACCGTAGCTTCTTTTTCCCTAAGCTTTTTCAGTATAGGGTCAAGGCTCCTGCCGTCAATGCCCGAAAAAATAAGGCACTCGTCCGTGATGTCCTCGCCCTCTTTTTCAGACCTGACAAAGCCCTTGAAACCGCAAAGATATCCAACCTGCTGTCCCATTATCTCATTGTCAAAGAAAACAGCCTCCGCATTTTCGCTTTTAGCAATATCTTCAATGATATCACGCTTTTGCGAACTGATATTTATGCCGATTATCTTTTTCGGTATAGCACTTCTTATTCTTGATTTCATAAAATTACTCCTCAAATCGTACTATCTATATTATACCCCGATCTCATATTTTCTTCAAGAGCAAATATACAGAATTTTTACCCTCATTTGCCCCGATTTTATGTGTGAACGCAAAAAAATCGCCCCGATCTCTCGGAGCGATGATTTTATTTAGTCATTAGAGTTCAATGATTACCTTGCCGCTGAAGTTAGGGGCAATTTCAACAGTCTTGTCTGTGTTAGCCACAGTGATCTTGAAGCTTGCCTTTGTGTCAGTGTATTCGCACTCGATCTTGTTGCCATGTCTTGTAGCTGTCAACTCGAATACCTTGTTTGCCTCAGTGTCATAAATAGGGCAAACTGCACTCTTGCCGTCTTCAAGCTCGTAGATAGTGAATGTTGTGCCCTCAAGATAATCATACTCTATCTGTCTTTCAAAGTTGCCGTATGCAATAATGCTGTTTGGCTTAGCAAGAGCAGGTATCTCAAAGTATGAGCATTTGTGCTTATACCACTTGCCGCCCTCAAGAACCTTGCCGGTGATAATATCTGTCCACTTGCCCTCTGGAACATAGTATTCAGCGATACCCTCGTCATTAAGAATAGGAGCAACAAGAATGTTGTCGCCGAACATATACTGTCTGTCAAGCGTCAGGCAAGTTGGGTCGTCCGCAAAGTCGATGACCATTGCTCTCATTACAGGTACGCCGACCTCGTGTGTCTTGATAGCCTGAGCCCACAGATAAGGCATGAGCTTGCCCTTGAGCTTTGTGAAGAAGCGCAGAACGTCGCAGGACTCCTCGTCGAAGAGCCATGGCACTCTGTATGACTGGTTACCATGCAGTCTTGAATGTGATGAGAACATACCGAACGCAGCCCATCTCTTGTAAATGTCAGGTGTAGCAGTAGCTTCAAAGCCTGCCATGTCATGTGAAGTGTAGCCGAAGCCTGAGATACAAAGTGACAGACAGCCTCTTACAACCTCGGCCATTGAGTTGTAGTTGCCTGAGCAATCTCCGCCCCAGTGAACAGGGAACTTCTGACCGCCTGCTGTAGCAGAACGTGCGAACAGACAAGCCTTGTTCTCTCCAAAATATTCTTTCAGTACGTTGAATACGCACTCATTATAAAGATATGTGTAGAAGTTGTGCATCTTGATAGGGTCAGAGCCGTCATAGTAAACAACATCTCTTGTAGGTATTCTCTCACCAAAGTCTGTCTTGAATGTGTCAACACCCATTTCGCAGAGCTTTCTAAGATATCCTGCATACCACTTGCAAGCCTCAGGATTAGTGAAGTCAACAATAGCCATACCAGGCTGCCACTCATCGCACTGGAATACAGAGCCGTCAGTTTTCTTGATGAAGTAGCCGTTCTTCATACCCTCGTCAAAGAGCTTTGAACGCTGACCAACATATGGGTTGATCCATACGCAAGTTTTCAGACCCTTGTTCTCGTGAAGTCTCTTGAGCATTGCAGGTGGGTCAGGGAACTGTGACTTGTCCCACTCAAAGTTACACCACTCAAAGCCCTTCATCCAGAAGCAGTCAAAGTGGAATACCTGAAGAGGAATATCTCTCTCAGCCATGCCATCGATAAATGATGTGATAGTCTCCTCATCATATGTTGTTGTAAATGAAGTTGTGAGCCACAGACCAAATGAGAATGCAGGTGGCAGTGAAGGCTTGCCTGTAAGGTCAGTGTAGCCCTTGAGTACGTCAGTGAGGTTAGCACCGCCGAATACATAGTATTCAAGGCTCTCACCTGGAACTGTCATGGATACCTTAGAAACAGTGTCAGAGCAAACCTCATATGAAACCTTGTCAGTGCTGTTTACAAATACACCATAGCCCTTTGAAGAAAGATAGAATGGGATAGACTTGTAAGACTGATCGGAACAAGTGCCTCCGTCAGCGTTCCATATCTCAACGTTCTGACCGTTCTTAGTGAATGTTGTGAATTTCTCGCCGAAGCCGTAGAAATATTCGCCAACAGAAGTGTCGAACTGCTCTCTGATGTATGTTCTTGTAGGATCGGCAGGGTAGCTCCAGAATGTGTCGTCGAGCTGTGTCTGAAGTCTTGCCTGCTGCTTGTAAGCACTCTCAAAAATAACGCCTGTCGATCTCCAGCCACCACTTGTGAGTTTCTTATCCTTATAATAGTATGTGAAGCTCCAGTTTTCTTTAGAAACAACGAGCTTTGTGTCGCCTGTAACAAGTACGGCTTCCTTGTCTGTAACAGTTACCTGTGGCTTGAAGCCCTTGTCCTCGAGAACAAAGTGCGGACCATTGTCAACATGACCCTTGTGGTGTGTGATGCTTACCTTTACGCAGTTCTCCTGAGTTGAAGTGTAAGCGATCTCAAGGTTAGCACTTCCGAGCATCATAGCTCTGTTGTATACAACGAAAGGTGTTGCCACAACGAGGAATCCGTTTTCGATCTCTTCGATCTCGAAAGCCTGATTTGCATAGTTTACTTCGTAGCCTCTCTGGTTGAGCCAGAAACCGTCAGCAAATTTCATGTAATAAACCCTCCTGTAAATTTAAAATAGTTTTCAGAATATAAAAAAATGAAAATTTTATCGGGAAGTCCGTTCCTCCCCCTTTATGTATATTTTATCTGTCTCTTATACACATCTGACGCTGCCGACGATCGCATA
>ENA-UAHN01000206-UAHN01000206.1-human-gut-metagenome-genome-assembly--contig:-NODE-206-length-16993-cov-4.402586_pt1 | contig 16993 bp, 10 predicted proteins | sample MGYA00244409_ERZ654369 | MGnify/ENA primary metagenome ERZ654369 (study PRJEB26926, sample SAMN06165271) | human gut metagenome | biome: ENVO:00009003; feature: ENVO:2100002; material: ENVO:00002003... | reverse complement strand
GAGATTCCTCTACGTCTCGTGGGCTCGGAGATGTGTATAAGAGACAGCTATAATACAGGTTGGTATCCTATTTCTCATGATGAGGACCTGTCAATGGTCATTGCCGAGTTTGAAGCGGTGAGGGAAAAGGAGATAGTTGAGTCTGAAGCATTGGCAACTAAGCCTAACAACTTTGTTAAAATAGATGATGAAGGCTCGGTCAATAGTGGCTCTTTATCTGAAAATTTTGTTATCACTGACGAACAGCTAGGCGTTGGAGGTCCAAAGCAGAAATTCAATAGAAACGTGACAGCTATTCAGCTTCTAAAAAAGATTGAAGAAGAAAATCGCAACATAACCAAAGATGAACAGCAAGTGCTGTCGGAGTATGTTGGTTGGGGCGGTATCCCTGAAGCGTTTGATAAAAATAATAGCTCGTGGTCGCAGGAGTATGAACAACTGAAAAATCTTCTTACGGAAGAAGAATATCAAAATGCCATAGGCTCGGTGCTAAATGCCCACTATACACAGCCTGTTGTTATCAACGCAATGTATACAGCGTTGTCAGAGCTTGGCTTTAGTGGCGGTAAAATACTTGAGCCAGCCGCAGGCGTTGGAAACTTTATCGGCTGTGCGCCTGAGAATATTGCAGATAGGTCATTCTTTACTGCGGTGGAGATAGACAGCATATCAGGCAGAATTGCAAAACAGCTCTACCCTGAGTCAGAAGTTCAGGTGTGTGGCTATGAAAACGCAAAGCTCAGAGCAGGCACGTTCGATGTGGCAGTCGGCAATGTTCCTTTCGGTGATTATAGTGTAGTCGATAAGAAGTATAATCGTGACCATGCTATGATACATGATTATTTCTTCCTAAAAACGCTTGAGATGGTCCGCCCAAATGGCGTGATAGCTTTTATCACATCAAAAGGTACGATGGACAAGCAGAGCAGTAAAATCAGAAAACAGATAGACGAAAAAGCTGAGTTTATCGGTGCAATTAGGTTGCCGAATACGGCTTTTAAAGCTAATGCAGGCACAACAGTTGTCAGTGATATAATCTTTCTGAAGAAGAGGTCATTTCCACAGACAAAACTCAGTGAATGGGTCGATACCGCATATAATGAAGATGGTCAGCGTATAAATCAGTATTTTATCAATCACCCTGAAATGATATGTGGAGAGCTAAAAATAAAGTCAGGTCCTTATGGTCCTGAAATGACAGTTGACCCTTTTTCAGATAAAAGTCTGAAAGACGCATTGTCAGAGTGTGTTGAAAATCTAGTGAATAATACAGATGTGCGCTATACACAATTATCTCTCAGACCAATAGCCGCTGAAGCAGATGATACGCAGAAACAGGAAGAAGTATTGCCTGCACCTGAAAACATTCCTGACGGCTTTTACGTTTCAATTAATGATAATATCTATAAAAGAAACGGAAGCGTTCTTGTAGAAGCAAAAAGGAAAAGCGGCAAGGCGTTTACAGAAAGAGAAAAGGGAATGCTCACTCTTGCGATAGACCTTGCCAAAGATTTGAGGTATGCTGTAAACATTCAAAATACAGATATATCGGACGAGGACTACGAGAAAATCAGAATAAATCTTGAAAGCAAGTATAATTATTTCTCCGTAAAATACGGCAAGATAACTGACCCGAACAATAAACTGGTTTACAACACTCTCAGATATGTGAGGGACGATAATCTCGATTTTCTCAAGAGCATTGAAACACCAAAGTTTGAAAAGTCAGATATTTTATTGAAAAGAACAATACGTCCGTCAATAAAAATAACTCACTGTGATACAGTTGAGGACGGCTTTCAGGCTACACTTGCGGAATATGGATATATTGACCTTAATCACATATCAAAAATAACAGGATATAAAGTAGACGAGTGCATTAACAGACTTAACGGCATACTTATGTATCGTGACCCTGACGAATTGTTTTCTGCTGAAATTAAGTCTACTGATGGTTGGTTGACGGCAGACGAATACTTGTCGGGAAATGTGGTCGAAAAGCTTAGAAAAGCAAAACTTCAATCATCAAGGTTTCCTGAGCTGAAAGTAAACGTTGAAGCACTTGAAAAGGTACAGCCTGAAAAAATCAAAGCAGTTGATATACTAGCTCAGATAGGCTCATCATGGATACCTGAAAAATATATAGAGCAATTTGTAGAAGAGGTTTTCGGCATTGGTACAGTTGTTGAACACAACACTGCAACAGCAAATTGGAAACTTTCAAATAAGGTCAATGGCAATTATCACTCGTCCACAAGCACGGAGTATGGAACAGCGGATATAAATGCTATGTACATACTTGAAAATTCTCTTAACCTGAGAGATAGCACAGTATGGCGAGATAAGCGTGATGATCTGGGTCACTTGGTCTATGATGATAAAGGAAATAAGGTCAGAGAAAAAGACGTAGAGAAAACCATAGCTGCTAATCACAAGGCTGAGAAAATCAAGGAAACATTCAAAGAATGGGTATGGACAGACGCATATAGAACGCAGTACCTTGAAAACATCTACAACGCAAAGTATAACACAGAACGTGCAAGAACGTATGACGGCTCACATCTGTTTTTTGCAGGAATGACAAGTTCAATACAGCTTGCGGATCATCAGAAAAATGCAGTTGCACGAGTTTTGTATGGTGGAAACACATTGCTTGCTCACGTTGTCGGTGCAGGAAAAACATTTGAAATGACAGCCGCTGCCATGGAAATGAGGAGAATAGGTGCTGCAAATAAACCGCTGTTTATTGTTCCTAATCATCTGATAGGACAGTGGGGAAAAGAGTTCTTGACGCTTTATCCTGACGCAAATATTCTTCTTGCAACATCAGAGGATTTTGAGAAAAGCAGGAGAAAAGCGTTTGTTAATCGAATAGCAACAGGAGATTATGACGCAGTAATAATGGGCTATTCAACTTTTGCAAAGATATCAATTTCGCCTGAAAAGCGAAAAGAATACTATCAACAGCAGATAGATGAGCTTATAGACATTATCCAGAGTTCTGATGATGACGATAATCTGTCTGTTAAGGACGCTCAGAAAAAAAAGAAGCAGTTAGAAACAAGACTTAAAAATCTTGAATATGATACTGAGCAGGACGATAATATCTATTTTGAAAACCTTGGCGTTGACGCACTTTTTGTTGATGAAGCACATAATTTCAAAAATCTTTCCATAAACACAAAGCTGTCAAGGATTGCAGGCATACAAACGACTGAGTCCAAACGAAGTGAGGACTTGCTCTTGAAAATTCAGTACATTAAGGAAAAGCAGAATGGATTGGATCGTGGCATTGTATTTGCAACTGGTACGCCTATCTCAAACTCACTTACTGAAATGTATGTCATGAAAAAATATCTCGAGCCTGATTATCTCAGAGAAAAAGGTCTACAGCATTTCGATTCATGGGTTGCCGATTTTGCAGAAGTGACAACAAATATAGAGCTATCTCCTACAGGTAACTCGTGGAGAGCCAAAAAACGTTGCTCAACGTTTAAAAATTTGCCTGAATTGATGAGTATCTATCGCAGAGTGGCAGATATCCAAACAGCAGAAACATTGAAGTTACCAGTGCCAAAGCTGAAAAACGGCAAGTATACGATATGCCTGACTAAGCCGTCAGAGGAACAGAAACTATTTATCTTTGATTGTGGCGAAAGAGCAGAGGAAGTTCATCAAAAAAGAGTTGACCCTAGCAAGGATAATATGCTGAAAATAACCAATGACGGAAAGATGTGTGCGTTAGATATGCGACTTGTTGACCCAACTGTGGAAGATAATCCTGACAGCAAGGTTAATATGGCGGTAAATAACATCTTCAACAAATGGGAAGAAACAAAAGATGATAGCCTGACACAGGTAGTTTTCCTTGACCGCTCTACGCCGTCAAAGGGTTTTAACCTATATGATGATATCAAGGAAAAGTTAATAGCTCTTGGTATTCCTGAAGAAGAGATAAAATTCATTCATGACGCAAAAAATGATAAGGAAAAGGTAAAGCTCTTTGAAGATGTGAATGAGGGCAGAGTGCGTATACTTATCGGCTCTACGGAGAAAATGGGTGCAGGCACAAACATTCAGAAAAAACTATGCGCACTTCATCACATAGATGTTCCATGGCGTCCGTCTGATATCGAACAGCGTGAGGGACGTATACTCCGTCAGGGAAATGACTGCAAGGAGGTCGAAATTTTCCGTTATGCAACAGAGGGTACATTCGATAGTTACTCGTGGCAGACAATTGAGTATAAGCAGAAGTTTATATCTCAGGTCATGACAAATAAACCGCTTGGACGTTCGATAGATGATGTTGACGAAGCGGCATTGAACTACGCTGAGATAAAATCTTTGGCAACAGGTGACCCTCGCATTAAAAGACAGCTCGAGCTTTCAACTCAGGTGGATAATCTGCGCCGTGAAAAGGCAGAGTTTGAAGCTGATAGAATGAAAGCAAGAGAAGAAATAACATTCACTATTCCTACGCAAATAAAGAGAGCAGAGAAGTTTATCGAGATATTCGATAATGCAGTAGAGTATTCAAAGCAATATCCACGTTCTGAGAATTTCTGCGTAGAAATTGTTGATAACAAGATAACAGATAGGGAAGAAGCAGGCAAGGCTGTAAAAGCATTGCGAAAAGTTGGTGGCGAAGAGCCTATTGATGTGTGTGATTACAGAGGTTTTAAAATACAAATTCAGTATTCATCACTTGGCGGATATGGCTCTTTCAAGGCAATAGTTTCGCACGAAAATGCAACGCTCTTTACTTCTCTTGGTGTGTCGAACACAGATGTTTTTGATAACATTGATAATGCTATAGACGTTGATATGCCACAGTTGTTATCGAAACATAAGGAAGAGTTGAAAATAGCTCAAAAAAATATGCAGAAGTCAAAAGAGATAGCAGAGCGAGAGTTTCCAAAGTTAAAGGAGTATCAGGAAAAGAGAGAAGAACTCAATAAGCTCACATCGGAAATAGGCTTGAATGATAACTCAGGGGATATGGATATAGTTTTCAAACAAGACGCTGTTACCTCTGTTGTCGACAAGAGCTACATCCGAGATAATTCAGGAACGATAATTGCAAAGTTCACCTATAGTGTTCCTGAGAGTTATATAGAGAAGATTTACAACGATGATGATAACCTGAGCTTGGAATATGGTAGCCTACAGGAATACGTTAAGAGCGTTCAGGGTGATAACCGATTCTATGAAAAATCTAAAAAAGCAAGAAAAATCGTTGATGATGATATTCCTGCGGTCGATGATACGATGTTCTTAACGCTTAAACAGTGCCGTGCAATAGTTTTGGAGGAAGATAGTGAGCTTTTGACATTGCAAGGAGTTAAATCAAACGGAGAGCATATTAAGGTAGGAACATTTGACTATGATTATCAGACATATCAAACTTTAAGTTCTGTCGGAAAGCTCTATTCTGAAAAGCTTGGTATTCCATTTGGCGATGAAGATATTGCTGCTTCACGCTATAGAAGAATTTAAGATATAAGCCCTTGATTGATTGTCAGGGGCTTTTTTCTTTCGGAGGTGAAAATTATTGTATAAAATTCAGATAGGCTGTAATAGGCGACTATCAAAGATATTTTATATCGATGAAAATGCGTTTAACAGCTATTTCGGGTGCAGTTCAGCAGACGAGTTTAAAAGAACTGCAAGACAAGAGCCATATGCTTGCAAGATTTTGTCCGTGGACAAAAGTGCAGAAGCATTTTCACTTGCTTTTGCGGATAGAGTATTGAGCAGATTATATATAGCTGAGTACTTAGTGGCGGACTATGGCAGTGAGCATAAAGCGTTAGGAATTATTCGTTCAGAAATAAAAGATTGTACCGCATTTGATGGATATATGGACGTTATTGACTTTAAGAGCGTTGAAAATATTGATTATGCTATCAAGCTCTATACAGACTATATCACTAAAATAATGAATTTAGTGGAAAGTGACGCAGAGAAGTATAGACGGCGTAAATCGCTAAAGTCGATAATTGAGTTGGCAAGGCTTAAAAATTCTGCTTTATATTCTAAAAAGGGGGATAAACTCAATGGCAATACGGCGTGAGTACATAGGTTCGGGCAAGAAATTCATACGCTATTCTCCTGAAGAAATGGCAGACGCACGGCAAACGGATATGCTTGACTTTCTATCCCGAAAAGAGGGTTTTACCTTTATAAAAGCAGGCTCTGTATATCAATGCAAAGAGCATGACAGCTTGATTATTCAAGGTGACAGGCAACGTTGGTATTGGAATTCGCAAAATCTTAAAGGGCTTAATTGCATTGATTGGCTTATGAAAATTGATGGTATGGGCGTTCAAGAAGCATTTGAAACCATTATAGACTTGTCAGGAAATATTAAGACGGAGTTTGTGAAAGCTCCTGAAATAAAGGACGAGCCAAAAGAATTTCATTTGCCACCCAAAAGCGAAACGTATAGAAACGCTGCCGCTTATCTCACGAAAACACGAATGATAGACCCTCATATAGTCAGCTATTGTATTAAAAATAGTTACATATATCAGGATCAATACAAAAATGTTGTGTTTGTGGGTTTTGATGATAAGAATGAAGCAAAGTTTGCCGAGAGCAAGATAACGAATACCTTTTATAAGCGCAAGCCCAAAAATGTAAGTGGAAGTCAAAAAGAGTACAGTTTCAATCTGACTTATTTGACACCTGAGAGTAACAAAGATACTGTTTATGTCTTTGAAGCTCCAGTTGACTTGCTAAGTCATGCAACGATGTATGTCATATCTGAAAAGAAAAGGGCTGAACGATTGGGGCAAAAACCTGATTATGATGTTTGGAAAAAGCAAAACAGGCTGTCTTTGTCGGGAACATCAGATGTTGCATTGCAATCATATCTGCAAAGATATCCTGAAATAAAAAACATTGTGCTTTGCTTAGATAATGACGAAGCAGGGCGAAATGGAATTGCAAAAATAAATGAGAAGTATGCTGACAGGTATAACATTACAGTTCACGTTCCTAAATTGGGCAAGGACTACAATGAAACACTTGTCAGATATTTAACTGTAGCGGAGAAAGCTACAGAACAGAGAACAGTTGATAACAGTGAAGAAGTTGCTGTTACAAATATAACTCAGCGGTCACGCTGATACAAAAAATCAAGGAGTGATTTCTATGAAAAACAAGAAGATGAAGAAAATTGGTGCAACGCTTTCATCATCAGTTGCCGCATTGTCAATGATGTTGATGAACGCTGTATCCGCAAGTGCAGACGCTATTGATGTGAATGACAATGGCAAGGCGGCTGTAGTCCTTGCTGACCTGTCTGGTCTGCTCAAGTGGATCAATGACTTGGGTGACACTGCTAAGTATATTGGCTATGCCATATCAGTTCTTGCAGTTATAATCGCAGGTATCATGCTTATTGGCGGTGGCAATGGCGGTATGAGCAAAACAAAAGGTGTATTTATAGGAATACTTGGAGGCTTAGCAATACTCGGCTTTGGTCCTAAACTCATTCAGGATTTTCAGTCAGCAACAACGAGTGGTATGCTTTTTATCAAATAAGCGGAGCGAACGGTACATATTGTATGTACCGCTATGGGTCTTAAGCTTTGAGCCTATAGCGGTGCATACAGTGCATTAGAAACAGAAAGGACGGATAATTATGAAAGAAAGGTTATACAATGGTGATTTTTTTAACTTCGATTTTTATATCGAACGTACAGAGGGTGTTTATGACGGCATAGACTATGAAGAAGCGTTCAAAGCATTTACCTATCACATTCTCCATGAGAGTGGTCCGATAGAGATAGGCGTTGATTATGACAGACTAGGTAATGATGGTTTACCAAAAGAAAATGAAAGTGGAAGAATGCCACTACGCAAGTTTTCAAAAGGCGTTTTTACAGGCGTAGTTGATGGCATTATTAAAGATAAGCTGATTGATAAAGCAATCGGTAATCTTGACGATTTTCAGTATAACTATATACGAGCGAATAAAGATTTTGAGTCAATAGCTGATATGTTCAAACGAATTAAAGAGGACTGTGATTATGACAGTTGTGACTTTGACTATGATATAACAGTGACAGTTGGATCGCCAGAGTACGGAACGAATGAACCATATGACCGCTATTATAATGATGTTCTGAGCAGAGTAAATGTTATAACAGACGCAAAAGATATAATGAGTCTGTGCTGTGATTGGTCGGAATTTGTTTATCGCTATTATGACAAACTCAAAGATTTTGCCGATAAGAATTGGAGAAAGAACAATTTTGCCGAACCAGAAGATTTTGTGTACGAATGGATAGATGAAACGCAAAAATTACTTGCAGGCTATGGCACAGACAGTATATACAGTGCGTTGAGTGAAGTTATTGAGAGCGAACCTAACAGGGATAATGAACAGTATCAGAATTTTATTAAGAATAGTTTTAAGCCTTTCATGACAGATTGGAAATATACTTCATTCATTAATAATGATATGACAACGTTTAAAGACTTATCAAATGCACTTGATTTGGAGCATAATCGCATACTGTATACAGAATTTGAGCTGTTTACGGAGGAAAATACATACTATGCAGTAACATCAGGACACAATGTAAATGAAAATTCCATTGAGAATAATGCTGATTTAAAAAAGTGCATAGAGGACAACGCTATTGATTGCAATAATGTGTATGTAATCTATAGAAATTTCAGCTTAGGCTCTGAAAATGCGACTTGCGTGACGAATGCAAGTGATAATAAAATCGACATTATCCGTAATAATCGTAGCCTTATCGGTTATCATGCTGATTTGGTAAATGTTGATAGTGCAACTATTGATTTGAGAAATGAAAATTTCAGAAATCTTAACGATGAACGAGGAGTCAGAATATAATGAGAGTATCAAAAACGAAAAAATATACGTTTTCTGTATTCATAACACTGCTTATAAGCACAATGTCATTGAGCATACTTGCATTTGCGGCTGACCCTCGTACACTTCTGCCTGAAGTGCAGGAGATAATCGTCAAGAAAACTTGGCATGGAGAAATGGTACAGAATGTTGAGTATACGTTGCTGAAATGGCTTGCATATGTTGTGGATTACATTTCAGAAGCTGTGGATCAGGTGCTGAATTTTAATCTTTACAACGTTATAAAAGACGTATTTAACATAGATACTATTATATACCCTATAGCGTGGGCGTTGGCAGGAATGACAGTGGTGCTTATAGGAATACTTATCATCGTCAATGCAGATAAGATACACATAACAGACTATGTACGAAATATCTTGACGTCACTGTTTTTCCTTATCGCATTGCCGATACTCGTTTCATCATTTAGTGACCTTAAAACTGTGGGTGTGCAGTTTGCAAAGGATAATACAACAAAAGATACTGCAACAAATAGGACGATAGGTGAGTATATTCTCGCAAGCAATATTTACAACGTGAATAGCAGCATAAATCAAAATAAATTGGTAAAACAAAGTCAAGTATCGTCATTTGGTGTAAATCCTAACACTGTGTACTCAATGAATATTAATCTAGGTTTAGATCCTTCAAAAACGCAATATAGGACAGTTACAACAGCAGACCATTATGATGTGACTCCTACATACAGATTTGATGATTTGACCTTTGAGCATAAACTTGAACTGTTAGACCTTGTCGATGACTATGCTTTTTGGCAACAGCGTGTCGCATGGGCGCAGGCTAACGCTGGAGTACAAGACAATTCTGATACGGAAGAAGATGATGATAACGCATATAAAATAACAATAACACGAGGAGAGGGAGATAACAGACATTCAACAGATTATTACGTTATAACCTCACAAGCTCCAAATTATCAAGCTTCATTTGAATGTTATCTAATCCGTGAAGCAGCGGAAAATGCCGCCCACGAACTTCAAAATCGTGGCATAAAAATTCAAGCTAGTCAAGTGGCTTCCATGATAATGTATTGCGAAGATTCCGATACTTTTGAGGAAGCTATAAACAGATTAAGTAAGGGTGCATTTAGAGAGTTGGATTTTTACGGAAACACAATGAGTGCAATGCAAATACTTAACATTTCCAATATTGAAGATTTTGCGGATAATGGATTTGAACATCATAGTGGCGGTAGTTTTGAACAATTAAAAGAAGCGTCCGATTTTAGTGACGGAGATATGTCAGCACAGTTTGATAAAATGTGGCAATATGTTTCTGTCGGTTACTTAACGGAAAAAAATCACTTCTATCGTGTGAATTTTCTATGGGGGCTATTCATGCTTGTAATAACGGCAGTGTGTCTTATCTTTGCAGGACTGAAACTTGCGTCCTTGTTGTATGACATAATGTTTGCACAGATAGTAGCACCAATAGTTGTGGCAACAGATATGGGTGGCGCAGGACGGCTAAAAAAGGTCATACTGAATTTGCTTAACTGTTTTCTATCCGTGATAATAGTTGTACTAGATTTGCGTTTATATATCCTGATACTTACCAAAATTCAGGATTCATCATTGCTATCAAACCCTATAGCTGTTATTTTCATAACAGTTGCAGGCTGTAAATTTGTAATTGACGGACCTGACCTCGTGGTACATCTTCTTGGCATTGACGCAGGCGTTAAGTCGGGCGTATCAACTATTATGGGTCTGCGTTCCGCAGGACAGATAGCTTCAGGTGCAGGACACACTCTAGGTCATATAGCAGGCAAGGGAATTTCAAAAGCAGGCGGTGCAGTTGCAGGCAGTATCGGTGGAGCTATTTCAGGTGGCATTAATGGTGCGAAAGCTTCAATGGCAAATACTAAAAATAGTGACAATAAAGCCGAAAAAGGAATGCGTGGTGCTGTCGGTGCTGTTGGCGGAGCTGTCGCAGGCGGTGTCAGCGGTATGGTAGGCGGCTTTGGAAGTAATAATGGCGTTATGGGCGCAGCTGCTAATGGCACAGCCGTAGGCGGTAAAGCAGGAGAAGTTGCTAACAAACCTATCGGAGAAGTGGCTAAAAGTGCAGGACAAAATTTATCAGGCAAGGCAATGGGAATGGGTGAAAAACTTGGTGTAGGTACAAGTGGTAAGGACGGAAAAGACGGCACAAACGGAATAGACGGACTTAATGGTAAAGACGGCTTGCAAGGTGAAAATGGCAAACAGGGTGAGCAAGGTGAAAGCGGTGAATTTTCGTCAAACATCGATAATAGTTCATCTGAAAATGCTGTGGCGCAAGGCTCTTTTGGCTCGGACAGCACTAACGCAGGCATGGATGGCTCACAGACAGCTAGTGCAGTTACACCACCTAGCATTAGCACTTCGGGTGGAAGCTTTGGCACGGATACAAGTGCTTCATCAGCACCAGCTGTTAATTCAGGTAGCTATAATAATCAAACATTTGCAGATAGACAGTATCATGCAGAGAGCAATACAACGAGCTATGCAGATACAGCTATGGCAACAGAAAAAACACAGCCTACATTTGCTGAGAAAGCAATGCGTGATGAAAATAAAAGAAAATAAATCGGGGCAGGCGTAATGCTTGCCCTTTGTAACTTAGAAAGGGGAAGAGTAAATGAATGATATTAGGGCAGGCTTAGTACCGAAAACCACAAAATCAAAGGTCATGTTGACAAAATATCTGACAAAGTATCGCTTTTTGGGCATAATAGCTGTTTTCTTTTCTTCAATGGTCATAGGAATGGCGTTTGGCTCGTTGAGATATGTATTTGTGGTGTTCTGTTTAGTCATATTTATGATATGTACGGCAGGCTCTCCCTCAGACCCTCGCAAGAGCTTTGGAGGAAGCTTGCTCGACTTTCTGAGGTTTTTTGCTCAGAAAAAAACATACTACGGCTCAGGAAATGTGGATTGTGCTGATTATCTGAAAAAGGAGGAGGACAAGCGTGAAGCTAAGAAAAGAAAAAAGGAAAAATAAGCGTGTAAAAATGAATGCAAAGAATTGCCTTTGTACATACTTAAATTTCAATTCATTCCGCTTGACAGAGCAGGATCTAGCAACAGTTGGCGGTGGAAGGACAAATCTTGCGGCTAACTATGTGTTCAGGTTAAAGCATAATAATATTGGAAAGTATATGTCTGTTGTGGCTATTTACGGCATTGATATCATGCACTATTCCAATGACGATAAAATATCAGCGTTTAATGCTTTCGGTAGTGCAACTCAGCTTTTGGACTTGCCACATAAATATATTTTCAGCCACAAAAAACCTGACCTTTCAAGGCAGCGTGAGTTCTTGGAATACAAAAAATTGCAAACACAGCACCCATTTACCAGGGCAATGCTCGATAAGAAGCTCCGACAAATAGATGATCTGGAGAGAACTCACCGCAGTAATCTTGCATATATGTTTGTTTATGCAAACGATATTGATACGCTTTATGCAGCGGTAGAGCAATACTGCAATGCGTTTTCTGATACATCTATGGCTCTGTGCAATTTTGACACAACAATAAGCTTTATGAGAACGCTTTTAAGCTTTTCGGACTGTGAAAATCGTGATATTGATTATCAAAATATCAATGCTTATGTTCTGCCCGACACAGTAAAATTCGGTCAGAATTATTTTAAGGTGAACAACACATATGTGACATCAGTTGTCATAAAAAGTTTTCCTGCATTGCTTGCTCCACTTGCTTTAACACGGCTTGTATCACAGAAATATAGTGACATAGTATCTATGTGGGACGTGTGTACCGCTGCTCGTGATGATGTTCAGGAACAGTTGAAGCAATCAATGGACGAGCTTAACTCTCGTTGGGCAATTAGGCTCGGCATGGCTGATAACATTGATACTCAGACAGAACTTGCAAAGATACAAGAGATATATAATTCAGTAGTGAATGGTGCTGAAAACATGGTGTATATGACACTGCGTTTTTATATCTTCAATAAAGACCTGTCAGCATTGAAAAAGCGTGTTGCAGTAGTGCAGAAAGAGTTGGCTACAAACAATGGACTACGTTCTTACGTCCCTGAAAATCAGATGTTTACCGAGTTTACAAGACTTATTGTTGAGGGCAATAATATTCAAACGCCAATGCCTATCTATGATACATACGCCAAAGAATTTCCGTTTTATTATCAGGAACACATTGATGATAATGGATTGTTTATGGGCTACACGCAGACAAACGGACTTGTCTTTCTTGACTCGTTTCTGCGTAACAGATACCGCTCGTCATATGATATGATACTTTGTGGAGTAAAGGGCGGTGGTAAGTCTGTAACGCTTAAGTTAATGGTGCAAAATCAGCTTATAATCGGCAACAAGGTTTTCGCTATTGATATTGAGGGTGAGTATAAGGACCTTGCTATGATGTATGACGGTCAGGTCATTACAATGGATAGACGTGCCTTTATAAACCCTCTGCAGATAAGGACAGTTATCGATTGGCAAAGCGAAAACAAGCTTGATGAAGAAAACGATGATGATACACAGCAACAGCTCCTCTCCAAAGAAAGTGCTATCGAAACAAATTTTATATCTGAAATATCACGAATATGCACTTTCATGTATCAATACGTTCCGACAATGACCTATGATGTTATGACAGCTTTTAGAACTGCCCTTGTAGAAACTTATCAAAAAAAGGGTATAACAAAATACACTGATGTAAACTCTCTTTCGCCAGAAAACTTTCCGATATTTTCTGACGTTGTTGATGTTATAACGTCAAAGATCTCTTCGGGAACGCTCTCAGCAGACGAGATAACTTTGTATAAAACATTGCTTATGTACGTGAAAGAATTATCTGTTTCGGGTGCATATGGAACAATGTTTGATTCGCATACAAACATTGAGATAAACAATTCAAATCTTATAGTTTTTAATGTGAAAGCATTGTCTGAAATGGACGAGAATGTGTATAACGCACAGCTTTTCAATATACTCTCGTTGATGTGGTCTGAGGTTTGCAAGAACGTTGCTCATAACAATAACCTTGTAAATCTTCTTGACCGCCGCAGAGTTATCTGCCTTATCGATGAAGCTCATCGTTTCATCAATACCAAAAACACATTGTGTACTGATTTTATCCTTAAACTTGAGCGTCGCTCAAGAAAATATGACGCAGGACTTTGGTATGCAACACAATCAATTCTTGACTTTATGCCGTCCGACACTGGTGAAAGTGTGGATACAGTTAAGAAGATATTTCAGCTCGTGCAGTATAAATTTTTGCTTAAGCAATCTTCTGACAGCATTGAGATTTTACATAACATTTTCGGTCAGTTTACTATGTCTGAGCTATATGCAACGGACAATTTTGAGGCAGGAGAAATGTTGTTGTCACTAGGCTCAGGCAAAAACAAGATACACTGTAAGAACGCTGCTACAGAGTGTGACCTGATGTACATAGGTAACTCTCAGGACAGGGACGAGATAGTAGACAGCATATTCAATCGAATGTATCTTCTTAATTGGAGTCCTCAAAATCTTGCTGATGAAATGTATCGGTCTGAGCAAAAAACGCAAGAATTTATCGAAACGTTCACAAGGGAAGTCATTGAATATTTCGGCTTTAAACTGACAGATAGCGAGTATCTTTATTTGACAGTAAACAGGCTAGTAAAAAACCTCGCAAAGCGTTTTGGTGACAAGTACAACGTGAGAAAGTGGTGAGTACAGTATGGATAAGATTAAGCGAAACAACGCCATTTATATAGCATTTCTGAGCATTTCAATAGCTATTATGGCAGTTATTATAATCATACCTATGGTGCAATCTATGCGCTATGTGCGCCATACTGTAGACTACAACAGCATAGTTGCAATGGGTAGTTATCATATAAAAATATCAAACGCAACGTATCTTAAAGATAAAAAAGAGCTTTACTTTGCATTGTCGGCAAAAGAGGAAAGCAACTATTCAGGTAGCATAAGTTCAAAGCCTGAGATAAGCAACTACACGCTGAGATACTATGATGACAATGGCAAATATCATACAGAAGATATGCTGAAAAAGTATACTGTTTCACAGAAAAATGACCATACAGAGATAATAACAGTATCCGATATTCCTTCGGGATATGACTACGTTTACATTGAGTTAAAGTGTACGATCGCTGCCTATGACGAGCCTGACACAGTTGACGAATTTGGTGATGTAATAAAGGGGCAACACCATGATGAGATAGTCAAAGAACAGTATTTTATGTTTGACAAAAAGGACGTCAGAGTGATAGACAGCAAGGACGATAATCAGGACGATATGAGCATTGTTATTGAAGAACAGACAGATAGTACATCTGAAAAAATTACAACTACAGAAGCCAAAAAGGATATTAAATCAGATTTGAAAAATGATAAAAAAGAGGATAAGCGCAGTGAAAGTTCATCAACCACAGATAGTATATCAGAGAGCAAGTCTGACAAAAAGAAAACTGAAAAGGTCACAACATCTACAGTGACATCGACTAAAAAAGTTGACGTAAATCCACAAGATAATCACGATTGGCAGGACACACAAGCACAGCCAAGTGGCGGTAACGATAACTATCATAATGACAATACATATACTGAAACACAGCCATACTATCATGATGAGCCTGCACAGACAGAGCCACCATATCAACCGCCTGCAACAACTACAACAGCGGTCATAAAAGCACGTTCTTTAAAGATAGAAACAAACTATGAGTACAATGATGTTAAGATAAACGTAGGTTCAACGGCACAGCTTAAAGCAGTTGTAGGTCCGTCAAATGCTGTGAATAAATCAGTGATTTGGCAAAGTAACAGACCTGATATTGCGGAGGTAGACAGCAACGGAAATGTGCGTGGAATAAGCAGTGGAAAGGCTATAATAACTGTCCATGTTACAGATAACAGTGCCATAACAGCAAGCTGTATGGTGACAGTAAATTAAAGGAGAAATACAATGAATGACGAATATATTTATCAGTATCCTGCGCCTGAGTACATGGAAAACTTCAAAGAGATGGTAGCGCAAAGAACAACAAATACCAATGGCGCACGAAAGAAAGTTATCGTGTGCTTTGGCATTAGCATGGCTTTTTTAGTCCTTTACTGTCTGCCGTTTCTGAATTTTATCGACACATATTTATTACTTGTTGCAGTGATTTTTTTATGCGCAACAGTGATACTTCTTAAAGGGATAACAAAGAAAATAGGCACTCATAATCTCATGATACAAGCTACAGAGAATGACATGGTGCTGACGTATTATTCTGTCGGGGCAACGCCTAAAAAGGTATTGACTGTGCGTTATGAAGATATAATCGAGTGTCAGTTTTTCGATAAATCTTATACAAAAATACAGATAACTTTTAAGAAAAATAAGCACTCATATCTTAAATCTTATAGTCAGACAGGAGAAGAAGTGAGCAATCTAGTTGACACTATGGTTTCATTTGAACTCAATCCATATTCCTATGAACAAGGCTTTTTTATGTACATAGTACCTGATTATTTCAATATAAAAAAATATGCTCTGACAGATAAAATTCTAAAAAAATATGGCAACATAAATGAATATTTCACTCGCTTGTCTGAGAGTGAAGAAGTTGAATAAGGTGGTGTAAAAAATTATGCCAGATATTCGTTTGTCTAGTGATTTGATGAGTAAAGTCGATAAAATTGCGGCTGAAAAAGAAATGTCACGAAACAAATTGGTCAACAAAATAATTGAAAAATACGTTGAAGCAAGTGACAGCTTTGTATCTGATATTCTTCCTGATGTTGTCCGCAGTATTGTCAAAGATGAGATAAAGAAACTTGACGATACTTCAACAGAAGTAATAAAGGATATGTATGTAACTATCATAAAGCTTAGAAAAATAACTGAAACACTAGAAACTTTCATGCTTCCAGAATACAATGAAGTGGACTATGATACGTTAAAAACTAACGAACTTTTGACTCTTATTGAGCTGTCTGAAAAGCAAAAAAAGCGTTGATTTTTGAGCAAAAATCCTCATGCTTTTTTAGATAACAAATATTGCAAGGAAATTTTAAGGGGAAAACGCTATTTAAGTTATTTAACT